>Ga0209537_1000105_pt1 | contig 94686 bp, 91 predicted proteins | sample BioPla4DNA1_FD_187698 | JGI IMG/M metagenome (GOLD analysis project Ga0209537, IMG submission 187698) | Biogas fermentation microbial communities from Germany - Plant 4 DNA1 (SPAdes) (version 2) | ecosystem: Engineered > Bioreactor > Anaerobic > Digestate | place: Bielefeld, North... | reverse complement strand
AACTGGGTGGTCTCGGACTCGACGTCCTGCCCCTGGAACTTCTCCTTGAGTGCCTTCAGGAACAGCTTCTGGGTTCTCTCAATCTTTGCCATTGTAATCACTCCTCTTTCGGCATGAAGCCGTATTTCGTCCGCAGCGTGTGGATGCGCTGGACGTACTCGATGTATTCGGCGTCGTCACGGAATGGAGTGCCCCCGAGCGAGTGGAAGATCGTCGTGTGGGCCTTGAGCCAGTTCTCGTCCATGGGCTTGCCGACGGCAACCGCACGGTCGAGAGGCTCGCCGATCTGGTTCTTGACGTAGCGGACGACTCCGTCCTCGCCAAGGACACTCCTCTGGAGCATATCGAACATCATGCCGTTCTCGGCAAGACGGAGCGAGTGACCGTGCACGGTCGCACCACGGATGCCGGTGCGGGCCGGGTCGAGGAGTTCGGTCTCGATGAGTTCCTTTGCGTACTTCTCGAGGTCACGCTCACGGCACTCGACGATCTGACGGCCGGAGAGCGTACCGGGGTCGATGCCGCGGAAGCGGTAACACTCAGTGTAGGTCCGCTGGTACGGCTGCGAGGGAGCAAAGAACATCGAGTCCGCGAACTGGATGTAGCGAATCCGGTCGCCTGCCTTCGCACCGTCAGTCGGGGTTACAATCTTTCTGATGGGACAGTCGGGCTCCTGCTGCTCGGCGAGCGGCGGGTGGGCGCTCGGGTACGCCGATCCGGGGGCGCGGTGGCCGAGGATCAGCACGATGTCCTCATCGGTCACATCACGCATCTTTTCAAGCTTGTGGTTGGGGTCCATCTGCTTGCGCCGGTTCTCGGCGACGATGGATGTTCCCGGTCCATATTGGGGCTTGTATGCCATGTTTACATTCACCTCATGTTGGGCTTTTTAGCACTTTCATAACGGCACGAACGACCTCTGCCAATTTTTCCCTACCAGGTGTCTGACCCCGTGTCACGCCGCTGACGATATCCACCACTATGCCTTTTGTTCTGACCTGGTTTGGCGGCGGCATAACCACCGCTGTCTTGATCCCCTCTTTTGCGAGATCCTCGAAGTCGATCGGGACCTGGGAGACGACGATTGCCTTGATGTTCGCGTGCTCAAGGATAAACCGGACCTTATGCACTACATGGGAGCGGACGTTCCCATGGTGAAGGATAGCGACCTTGTGCTGCTCGATCTGGGCTATCTCCTTCTCCGTCAACCCGAAATAGGCTCCGAGAACGTGACCTGCGACCGGGGAATCCGCCGGGACTCCGCTGCCTGCGTTCAGAACAAGCGTCGTCACGGAGAACTCCGCCCCCTCCCTCCGAAGGCCGGAGGTGATATCGCAGACCGGTTTTGTAACGTGTCTGCGGCCGGGGGACATTCCAATCACGATCACATCCGGGGACTTGGCCTCAGAGATGGTCCCACGCTGGGCAAGACCGCCTCCTTTCCCCATCCCCATGCTCTCGCGGCAATCAACAACCTGTGTAACTCTTCCGATAGGCATGTCACTTGTTTCCCTGAATTATTATTGGACCGTCTTTCCTTCTCGGATCGACAAGCCCGAGTATCTCTCTGTCGGCGTCAGGTCCGTACTTCGCGTAGTCGGACACCGTCGGCTGAGACTTCATGAACCGTCCCTGCTGGACGGTACAGGAGAAGTCCTTATCGGCGAAGACTTCATCGACAGCCTCCCCGATTGCCGGAATGTACGACTCGTCCTCGAGTTCCAGGATGATTGTTCCAACCTGAACCCGGAGCTGGACATCCTGGTCTCCGACACGGATGACCTTACGGTCCGGATGGGGGTTGGGTTTTCCCCGTGCCGGACCATAAGGAATGGTGGCCGGAATGCTTGGTCCGTTAATGGACATCCGGCGAATCCCGCCGACCTGAATCAGTCTGTTCAGGAGGTGTTCCACCGTATCGGGTCTGAGGAATCGCGCAGATACGATTCGAACCTGAGGGTATATGGCTTCGGTCATCAGTATCCTTGTGTTATTTACACACCCTGTGCAATCTGCTGGAGCGGTTTGTTGAAGACGTCGACCTTGCCGTAGGTGTCGGCATAGATCTTCGAGGTGCTCTCCGGCGAGAACATCTGGGTTCCAGCGTCGAGCGCTGCCGCGGCGACCACACATGGGATGGCCACACCGGCTGCGTGCCTGGTCACGACGTGGTTACCGTTGAAGATACCGGGGCCGCCACCACCGTAGATCGAGTGGCTGAAGAACGAGAATCCGACGGCGGTACCCATCACACGGCCATAGTCACAGCCGGGGAGACCGGTCTCGTGCTCAAGCAGGTCGTTGAAGTACAGGAGCGTCGAAGAGACTGCCTGGGCGAACCGTCCGGCACCACAGTTGACCATGGTGGCCGCCATAGTTCCCGCAGCAGCGTAGGCGTTCCAGAGCATCGGGTCCTTCGTGTCGTAGAACTGGAAGTATCCGCCCTTCTTGCCCGGAGTGATGACCTTGTCCTCGATGGCCCGCTCGACCAGGCTCTGGACGACCGTACCGATGGTTCCAGTCGCACCGTTGGCCTTGACGAGGTCATAGACCAGGTTGTTTGCGTTCAGGCCCTGGTAGGCGTAGGCGAGCAGCTGGGCACGCTCGAACGGTCCGATGGCGTTACCCATCTCAAACATTCCTGCCTGTTCGAAGGTGGACGAGAGTGCGGCACCCTGCATTGCGTTCCTGCCGGTCATCATGACGATGTGGTTGACCGGGATGTTCCGGAGCGCGTAGCCGAGACCTTCGTTGTTCTGGGGGATCGACAGAATGGACGTAACGTTGGCACCAGTGAGGTCCATCGTGTGCGGGTACGAGCCCCAGACTGCCGTCTTGACCATCGGTGCGTCGAACGCTCCAATATCGAACTGCTCGACGATCGAGAACGTGGTCGCGGCTGCGACTGCCGTGATCGCGGCATCGTAGGTGGATGCAGCCTGCAGGCGTGCGCTGGGAACCTCGACGAGGATGAGCTTGCCACCGCTGAACTCGCGAATGTTGGTGTCGTCACCATCCTCGACCTGGACCATCTCCTTGATCTTTCCGATGATTGCGTCCTTGTTGCCGACGATATCAAGGTTCATCTCACGGCCGAGAACGTAACCCTTTGCTACTTTTCCGGACTTCAGGCCCTCTTGAATGCCACCGAGGTTGACCGCAACCGTCCTCTTGGTGAGGTCGATGATCTTTCTGATCGCCGGGTTGCTAACCGGGCTGATCTTTTCAAGCGGCACGCCACTCTTCAACAGCTTGCCTGCATCATCGTACAGGTCAATAGTCTCTTTGTATTTTGCCATAATCTTCCTCCATTACCCTCTTAAATGCATACAATCCAGAACTGTGAAATGAACGCTAAAAGTATCGCTGCCTGTGTCTGCTGGTGACTACTGCACGTCCTCGTGGGACAAAGATATAGTAATCCTCTCCGATGATATAAGCATTGCTATTTATGTCTATGTTCTGATATATACATAAAGTGCAATATTAATTATTTGGCATTATTCGGAAGATCGCAGAGAAATAACAAGTTGTATTGTACCTTCCTGAAGATGGATGATATACTTAAAATGTGTTACTTTATGCTACACTTTATCTGCCGGTTATATTATTTCTCCGGCAGCTGGCACATTCCAATATGTAACAAAAAAAAGATGTTCAGGCTTCGATCCGCTGGTATAACTTACCATAGATCGTCTGGCCTTTTCTCTTTCGGTGGCGCTCTCCGATGTCCCCCTCGTAGAGAGCGAACCGCCCTTTGACGCCGTCCACCTCGATATCGACATCTTCGCGGTATACGAACCCGGGCAGCATGACATCGATCTTGCCAAAGACGTAAATCTCGCCTTCTACCATCTGGCCGCCAAGGCGGCTCTTCGCGTTGCCCTTGATAACGATCTTCCCGCCTTCGGCGTGGGTGCCAACATGGACATCGACGTCTCCACCGATGACAATCTCACCGCCGTTCATGAAGGTGCCGACATCGCTTCCGGCGTTACCTGTGACGGTGATCTTACCACCCTGCATGCCACGCCAGTCTCCACGGTAGGCGGCGCCGAGGTAGTTTCCGGCGTTGCCTTTGATGATGAGCTCTCCGCCCTTCATGCCGGTTCCGGCAAAGGCATTGACGTTCCCGTTTACTGTGATCTTGCCGCCCTGCATCCAGGCGCCGACATACATGTCGGCATCGCCGTTGACGACAATTTCGCCGTCGGTCATCTTTGTGCCGATGTACTTGACCCGGGAGAGATCACCGTTGAGGACGATCTTTGTCTCAGCAGGTGTTGCTCCGGGTTTGCCGGATACATCAAAGTAGTCCCCGAGCCGGTGCTGCTCGCGGCCTACATAGACCGGGAGACCGAGGATCTCCTCTACCTTTTTCCCGGCAAGCGCGTCAGGGGAGATGGTCTCGGCTTCGAGGTACAGTTCGGGCTGGTTCTTTATGGTGAGTGTAACAGTCTCCATCCTTGCACCTCACTGTGTAGCATCAACCTCAATCACGTACGGGTTCGGGAGATAGTGTCCGCTGACCTCGTAGTTGTTTAACGTGACGGTGTAGTAGCGGAGGAACTTCTCCTTGACGTCACGCATCACCTGCGGGTTCTCGTTGACCTTGGTATTCACCCAGAGCGTCCGCTTATTGCCGTTCGAGACGATCTCGTGGTTGTTGATAATCTGGACACCGGACTTGAAGAGGTGCTCTGCGTTCGAGAACGCCTTCTCGATATCGTCGGGCGCGTAGGGCTCGTTCGGGTTGAAGTCGAAGACTGCGACATCTCCTTCGAGGCCTGGCGCAAGTCCGCCGTACATGTGTGCGAGACCGAGCGCCTTTGCCGGTCCTGCACGGGTCATCTGCGCGATCTCGTAGAGGTCGAGTTCGCGGTCGATGCCGGCAAGGTTGGTCGCATCGATGACCTTGTCCTTGTACTTGAAGGCGTCGAACTGCTGCTTCCTCGACTCCTCGCTCATGAGCCACTTCATGATCCTCGGGTAGCGGATGAACGGCCCGGCGTTCGGGTGGTCGGTGGTCATGAAGACCCGCATGGGATCCTTTGCGAGCAGCGCGAGTTCAAGACCGATACACCACTGGATGGCGCAGACCTTGATGTCCGGGCTGTAGACGTAGGGCACGACGCCGGACCCGGTCTCGAGCTCGACATCGGCGTTCGCCCACTTCAGGTGGTTCAGTTCCGTGAGGTGGTGCTCGAACGGTCCGTCGGCAGTCATGGTCGTGGTCTCATCGAGCGTCACCTGACCCATGTCGATGGTGATGTTGTCGTGAGAGTTCACGTAGTCCATGATCTCCTTTGCCCTCGAGTCCACGTTCGCCCAGGAGTCACCGCCGTAAGAGTGGAACTGGACGTGGGTGTGGTGCATCACCTGGTCGCGGCCGAACTTGCTCTTCGGCTTGATGCCCTCCGAGAGCTTGAACGTGTCGAGCGTCGTCGTGTAGTTGCCGGGGTTCCCGAGATTGTTTGCGTGAATGTGCATCGAGTGCGGGAGACCGAGGTACTCGTTTGCCTCGATGAGTCCCTTCACGATCTGGGCCGGCGTGATGTCGAAGTAGGGAACCGGGTCGTGAATGTTCTCACAGTTCAGACCCCAGGCCCACGCTTCCGTGCCGCCGGGGTTGACGACCTTGACTGCGTAGCCTTTTGTGGCGCGGAGCAGCCAGGCGATGTAGGCGGCGGTGTTCTCGAGCTCGTTGTTCTTGAGATACTCGAGCACGAACCAGTTGTTCCCGAAGACCGGATAGGCACCCTGGTCGAGGATCGGCGTGTCCCGCATCTCCTCGTGGGTGTGCCGGGCGTAGAGCGGCGGCATGGCCGCTTCCATCACGGTCGTGTAGCCCATGCGGGCGTAGTTGTAGCCGGTTCGGATCGTTGTCGGGACCGAAAATCCGCCCTGCATCCGCTCGATGCCATTTCTCGGCTTGTATGTGAAGAGTTTGTCTTCGGGGCGGAAGTTCCGGCCTACGTTGACCTTAGGACCGGCAACGTGCGAGTGGACGTCGACACCGCCGGCCATGACGGTCTTACCGGTGGCGTCGATGACCTTTGGGCTCTTGACCGCGTTGGTCTCGACGATCTTGCCGTCCTTGATGGCAACATCTGCCTTATCTCCTCTAATCCCCAGGACCGGGTCGAAGACAAATCCATTCTTGATAAGATATTCTGCCATCGCTTATACCCCCTTGATCTCCTTGACGCGTGCAAGAACGCGGCTGAGGAATTCTTCATCCGTCATCATGCCCTCCGGGGGCTCGACGACCTTTCTCGTTTCAATCGGCACGTTGTCCATCCGGTATGCACATCCGCCGACCTCGACGCCCACAAAGGCGACCGGGACATGGACTTTGCAGACCTCGGTGGTCGGGGTCTCGTGCGGGTCGATCGCGACAGACGGGCGGTCGTAGATCTTCTTGACCGAACTGAACGGGAAGTGTGCACCGGGGTCGCTACCGAGCACGAAGACAGCATCTACTTCGTCCCTGCGGAGCAGATCGTTTGCCGTCGTCTCACCGGGGTTATAGCGGGCGTATCCACGGGAGAGGTCCACAGCAAAGGGGAACCCAAACAGCCAGCCCCAGACCTGGCCGGAGCCGGTGACGTTGTAGTGCCCGCGCATCGGCATGATGGCTGCTTTCGTGTACTCGTTTAAGTCACGGGTGACCGCGATGGCTGCGTCGATGTTGTGGTTCTTCCCGAGTGACTGGGTCACGCCCATACCGAAGAAGATGATCGCGAACCGGCCGCTCTTGAGCGTCTCGGCAGCCTCGTAGATCTTCTCTTTCGGGATCCCTGCGACGACGTCGGGGAGCTTCTCGCCCTTGAACGCCACGCGGAATGCGTTGAGGAGCTCGTAGTCGCGTCCCTGCTCAACCTGGAGGTGGACATCCGCAACGTTTGCGGTGTCGGTGGGGCGCGGGTCGACGACGATCACCTTGCGGCCTTTGTGGCCCTTGCCGGTGAAGAAGCCGCGGGGGAAGATCGAGTAACGGGACATGTGCCGCGGGTGGGCGTGCGCCGGGTTGCATCCCCAGAAGACGATCCGGTCGGCACGGTTCTTGACCTCACCAAGCGTGCAGCTCGGGATACCGATATCCTGCACCGCGATGAGGGATGTTCCGTGGCAGACGGTTGCCGTGTTGTCCATGACCGCTCCGACAATCTCACCAAGCTCAGACCCGAGAGCCTGGGCTTCACAATTCGTTGAGCTCCAGCCGTACATCAGGGGCTTCTTTGCATTGGCGAGCATCTGTGCGGTATACTCGATTGCCTCGTCGTAGGTGATCTCTTTCCAGGATCCATCTTCCTGCCGCATGCGGGGGCGGGTAATACGGTCCTTTGCCTGGGAGTGGAGGAATTTTTCAGCTCCGATGGCGCATGCATTATATACTTCGAGCAGCTGCTTTCCATCATCACTGACGACGACCTCGAGGTCGTCGCAGAGCGTTCCGCAGAACGGACAGATAACATCAGTTATAGTCTTGGTCATGCCTGTTCACCCTTGCATGCCTTGCGCACCAGTTCCAGTGAGCTGAGGACAGGTTCGTTCTTGGCGATATCCACCGTGACAGGTGTACCTTTAAAGGTTGGCATCCCCGTTGAGTAGGTGTCCGGGTTGACCACCATGTTCGCCCATGGACCCATGGGTATGTATGCTACACCGGGGTGGGGACCCTGGGTTGCCTCAACAGCCTTGACGACGACACTGCCATAGTCGCTGGTGACGCGGACGTTCGTATTACGGAACGCTCCCAATTTTTTAAAATCTACTGGGTCGAGTTCGATAATCCCACAGGCGGCGGTGTAGGCGGGTTTTTCCTTCCCCGCCTCCATCGACACCCCCTGCTGGATGCTGCGACCCGTGATCAAGTTCACTCTGATTGCCATTTTTATTCATCCCCTGTCTGGTATTGTATATTTATCTGGCAAGTTCTTTGAGCGGGCTTGGGCCGAGCTCTTTGATGGTCTTGACGACGTCTTCCATGACCATACCCCACTTCGCACCCTCGGATGCGGAGACGAAGGTCATTCTGAGACGCTTGTCGTCAAGACCAATGTTCTTGAGGACACTCTTTAAGAGGAACATCCTCTTTGCTGCCTTGTAGTTGCCCTCAAGATAGTGGCAATCGCCGAAGTGGCAGCCGGAGACGAGCACGCCGTCCGCCCCATCCTGGAATGCCTTCAGGATGAAGAGCGGATCCACCCTGCCCGTGCACATCACACGGATGGAACGGACGTCGGGTGGGTACTGTATGCGGGCGCCACCTGCAAGGTCCGCACCTGCGTACGAGCACCAGTTGCAGATGATGGCGATGATCTTGGGCTTCCAGTTTTCGTCTGCCATTTACTGTTCACCTCCAAGGAGGAACGCGTCAATCTGTGCGATGATCTGTGGGGTTGCGAAGTGCTGCATCCAGATGGCTCCGCCGGGGCAGAACCCTCCGCAGGTGCCGCAGCCTTTACACTTGGCCTCGGTAACCTGCATGACCTTGCGACCATTCTTCTCGACGAGCGAGAGGGCCTGGTAGGGGCACTGGTAGACGCACATTCCGCATCCTGCACACTTCTCCTCGATACACTGGGCGAAGTAAGGCTCGAGCTCCACCTCTCCCTTGTGGATCGGGATGGACGCTGCGGATGCTGCTCCCTCTGCCTGGGCGACCGTGTCGGGGATATCCTTCGGCCCCTGGCAGGTACCGGCGAGGTAGACACCGGCAGTGGTGGTACCGCACGGGTTCAGCTTCGGGTGTGCCTCGAGGAGCCAGCCGTCCTGCGAACAGGAGACACCGAAGAGCCTGCGGGTCTTCTCGGTCTCTGCGGTGGGCTGGATGGCTGCCGCGAGCACGACCATATCGACTTCCATATCGACAGGCCGACCGAGGAGCGTGTCTTCTGCATGCACGTGGAGGTTCTTGGTCACCGGGTCTTCGGTGATGTTTGCAACCCTGCCGCGGATGAACTTCGCACCCTCGTTCTGGATGCGGTAGTAGAACTCCTCGTACATCTTACCGAAGGACCTGATGTCCATGTAGAAGATGTAGGGCACCGCTCCGGGGATCTTCTCGATGATCTGGTGGGCGTGCTTGAGCGAGTACATACAGCAGAACCGCGAGCAGTACGGCTTGCCGACACCGGTCGTGTCACGAGAGCCTGCACAGAGGACAAACGCGACCCTCTTCGGGGTCTCACCGTCGCTCGGGCGGACCAGGTGGCCGCCGGTCGGGCCGGACGCACAGATCAGACGCTCGAACTCAAGCGACGTGATGACGTTGTCGTAGTTCTTGTAACCCCACTCGAATTTCTTCTCGATCGGGAAGATGTCGTATCCGGTGGCGAGGACGACGGTACCGACCTTGACGGTCATGAGTTCGTCCTGCATCTCGAGGTCGACTGCCTTCTTATCACCGCATGCCTCGACACAGAGGCCGCACTTGACGCAGGCGTCGAAGTCGACGGTGTAGATCAGCGGGGAGACCTGCGGGTGGTAGATGTAAATCGCCTTTCTCGGCGCCATGCCGAGCTCGAACGGGTTCGGCTTGATGACCGGGCAGACCTCGACACAGTCGCCGCAGCCGGTACAGCCGCCGCCGACGATGCCGCGGGCTTCCGCCTCTGCGGGGGTGATGACACCGCGTGCCTTCTTCCGGAGGGTCACGTCGAAGTTGCCGATGTATCCCTCGACCGCCTCGACCTCGGTGTAGGTGAGGAGCTCGATGTTCTCGTTGCGGTAGACATCCACCATCTTTGGTGTCAGGATACACTGCGAGCAGTCAAGCGTCGGGAAGGTCTTGTCGAGCTGGGACATCCTGCCGCCGATCGTGGGGCTCTTCTCCACGAGGTAGGTCTTGATGCCTGCGTTCGCAAGGTCGAGAGCTGCCTGCATGCCGCCGACACCGCCGCCGACGACCATCGCCGCCTTCTCGACAGGAACACTCTTCGGGACGAGATCTTCAAGCAGTGAAGCCTTTGCTACGGCGATCCGGACTGCATCCTTTGCCTTCTCGGTAGCCTCTACGGGCTGGTGCATGTGCACCCACGAGTTCTGCTCGCGGATGTTCGCCATCTCGAACCGGAAGGGGTTCAGGCCGCCTGCCTTGGTCGCGTTGCGGAACGTGGGCTCGTGCAGACGGGGTGAACAGGCCGCAACGACGACTCCGGTCAGTTTCTGCTCCTTGATGGCCTCTACGATCATGTTCTGGCCGGGTGTGGAGCACATATACGCGTAATTATCAGCGACGACGACGTTCGGGAGCGTCTTGGCGTATTCCTTTACCGCCTCAACGTCAATGGTACCTGCGATGTTGGTACCACAGTGGCACACAAAAACGCCAATTCTTGGCTCTTCGTTCTTTTTGACTTCTGCCATGTGTTTGCACCTCACAGGATCTTCTTCAGGAATGGCTCAACATTGATGGCATGCAGGTCGAGTGCAAGCTCGTCCGGGCTCATGCCCTGAGCCAGTCCCAGGAGTTCGTTGTAGTGCAGGACGGGGATGCTGTGAGCAACACCGAACTTCTCCTTGATCTCAAGCTGGCCGCGGTCGAACTGGAGCTGACAGAATGGACAGACATCGGTGACTGCATCGACACCCGCTTCTTCCATGTTAATCAGCTTCTCATTTGTGATATCGAGCGCGTGCGCTATATCGTATCCACGGACACCGCCACCGGCTCCACAGCACTGCATCTTGTTGCGGTACTGGACCGGTTCGGCTCCGAGTGCGGCGACGAGTTCTTCCATCCACATCGGGTTCTCGGTGTTCCCGAAGTGCCGCTCTTTGCGCGGCTTCATCAGGTGGCAGCCGTAGTGGACGGCGATCTTCGCACCGGTCAGGGGGCGCTTGACGCTGTCGGCGAGTTTCTTGACGCCCACGATCTCGGGGTCGTAGTAGAGCTCGGCAAGGTGCCAGACGTCGACGGTTCCCTTGAACTCCATGTCGATCTCTTTGAGCACCTCGTTGACGCCGTCGCGCAGTTCGTCGTTGTGCTTCAGTTTGTGGTTGACTTCCCAGATGGACTTGTAACAGCCGTTGCAGATCAGGGCGATGTCCATGCCCATCTGCTCGGCGAGTACCAGGTTCCTGGCCGCCATTGCGTACCAGACGTTTAAGTCAATCGAACCGAAGGCACCCGGTGCCGGGCAGCAGCTTGCGCCCTTCAGGGGCAGGAGGTCGATGCCGACATTCTTGCTGGTCTCGATGGCTGCCGCTTCGATGCCGGGGTAGCGGTTCGGGGCGATGCACCCGAGGAAGAATGCGTATTGGTGTCTGTTGTTGCTCATGGTTTTCACTCTCCCTCCGAGAGAATTCTGTCCGCATTCTCTTTCAGTTTGTAGTGGTCGAGGATCTTCCGAATTCCGGGCAGGTACTCCGGGTACTTGTGCGTCGTCTCGGGCTCCTCATCAAGGCCGAGTCTCTTGCGTGCAGCCCGGTTTGCGTCGTTGTTCGGGACGCCGTGACCGGTCTTGTAGATCAACTGGACGGTCTGGAGGAAGTTGCGCGGGACAATGTCGCGCTTGAACGCAAGGTTCCTCATCGCCATGATCGCGTCGGTCGGCGCGAGGTCACGGGGGCACCGGTCGGTGCAGCTGTAACAGGTCGTGCAGAGCCAGAGGTCCGGGTCGGTGAGGACTTCTTCCTCGAGTCCGAGGACCGCTTTGCGCATGAACAACCGGATGCGGTATGAGCTCCGGGGTGCCGAGGGGCACGATCCTGTGCAGGTACCGCACTGGTAGCACATGTGGGCGGCCGTCTGCCCGATCTTCTCAACTTCCTTGAGGAACTCGGGGTTGCTGTCAGAAGCGTAGAACTTCCTGTCCCGGAGTCTCTCAGCGAGTTTTTGGTCAATGTATTCTTTCTTTACTGCCATTGGCTATCCCTCACGCCTCTTCTGCTGTTTCCAAAACTTTGACTTCGACCTCTCCGGGGGTGGCCTCTTTCACCTTCGATGTCCTTGGGGTGAGCAGTTTCTCCTTGATCCTCTTGAAGAGGTCCGTCTCCTTGTCCTTCATCCGGATGGCCGTCCGCCGCAGGATGATTGCGTCCTCGCTCGGGCAGGCGTTGACACAGGCGCCGCAGAGGATGCAGAAGTCCTTGTTGATGGCGATGTTAGGCTCAATCTCTCCCTTCATCTCCTTTGCAGGGGCAGGGGACGGGAGGTAGAGTGCGTTGCAGGGGCAGACCTCGACACAGGTCGAGCAGCCGCCGGGGCACTTCTCGGGGTTGATCTCGATCTCTCCCTCGAAGATCTTCTCGACGGTGATCGCCTCGGTGGGGCAGGACTGGACACACCATGTGCAGGTGCAGCAGTTGTCCTGCTCGATCTCGACCTTGCCGGGCAGCCGGGTGCTGATGACCTCGCGCTCGACGGTGATTGCATCCTGGGGGCAGGCCTCGGCGCAGATCTTGCAGCCGTCGCAGGTGCTCTCTTCCCACAGGACGTCCCCCTCGATCGTGCCGGTCTCGGGGTTTGCGGGCTTGCGGGCGACGGTGATGCTCGGACAGAGTTCGCCGCAGATGCCGCAGACGTCGCACTTCTCGGTGTCTACGGTAAATGTGGTCTTGGTCTGCAATGCGGTCTGGCGCGGCCTGCCTGCCTCGTCGCCGCCTTCGAATGCGGGGACGTCGCGGTTGATGGCGTCTCTCGGGCAGACGTCGTCGCAGATGGTACACCGGTTGCACTTCTCTTCGTCGATCACGGTGACCATGTCATAAGTGGGGAATCCTTCCTGCTCAAGGATCGGGAGCCTCTCTTCCCCATCGATCTTGAGGGTCATAGCATTGAAGGGGCACATGATGACGCAGACGCCACAGTACGAACACTTCTCAGGGTTGACGTCGATGGGCTCTGCATAGTCGATGGCTCCGCGGCGTGTCGCACCGACGGGTCCGAGCGCGATCGCCTCTTCAGGGCAGGCGTCGACACAGATGCCGCAGCCCGTACAGGTCTCGGCGTTCAGGATCAGGTTGTTGACCGCCTTCAGGAGCCTCTGCTCCATGATGACGTTCTGGCCTTCCCGCGTTTTTGAATACTTTGGAAACAGTGCCATATTCTAGTATCACTCCTAGGCTTCCGCTTTTCGGGCCTTGGCCCGGCTCTCCCACGGTCCTGCAAGCTTGATGACTCCATAGGGGCATGCCTGGACGCATACACCGCAGCCGGCGCAGAGCTCTGAGTTGAAGTCAAGGATGACGGCCTTGCCGTCCCGGACCTTGTAGATCTTGTCCTTGGTTGCTGGGTCTTCAGTGTAGAGCTCGAGAGCGTCGACCGGGCATGCCACCACGCAGTTGTTGCAGCCTGTACATCGTTCCATATTGATGTGCAATGCAAATGCCATGGTATCACGCACCAGATCTGATCGATTTAAAATCGATATAAAAAGAGTTGTCAAAGAATATACATAAACTTTCTGAAATTCGACAGCCTTATATTCCAGAATACTGATTATCTCTTAGATTTTATAAATTAAGGAAGTTACTATGTTGGTCCGATACTCAAAACGTGGGCATATATCCCTTTTTTTAGTGGATGAAGAAAACGAAATGGTTATATTGTGGATTTACCCTTTTGCTGAAAATCGGTGGCCAGTCCCGGTCAGTAGCGTTGAGACCAGGTAAGATCTCCCAGAAGCCACAAGATCATTGTTGTTCCGCTCTTTTCTGATGTCCGGTATCTCTTGCGCGGTTGGAGAAGCAACGAATTTCGCATCCATCGTCTCTCCTCCCTTCATGCCGGGTGCTGGAGTTTTCACTTCGCCTCTGGTCATACCCCTCTCCCGCAACCTCTACCCCGTGACATGATTCCTCCCACAGGAGCTCGTGGTTCCGGATGGCTGCAGATCTCGTTCGTCGATCCCTATACTGTTTTCCTGCCTGGAGCAGTGGGTCTTCGATGAGCGACCGAAGGTGTTGGGCAACCATGCCGCTCTGATCGCCGGCAGCATAAATGGCCTGCTCGCCCTTTTTCGAGAAAAAAAAGAAACCTTATTCTGTCCGGATTGTAACATTGTAGCAAACGAGGTGTAGTTTATTCATGGAACTGAATGGCGTAACTATCGATGACACCTACGCAGAAGCTTTTCCGACCTGGGTGGCACGGCCCATTATTACCGCCGTCACTGAGGAATGGGCATACAAGGCAGCAGTTGAGGCTGTTGGGTTTGCCACCTCGACCATCGGATGTCCGGCGGAGGCAGGCATCGACTGCTTTGTTCCCGCCGACGAGACCCCCGACGGACGGCCCGGCTATGCGATCCTGATCTGCGCGAGCAAGAAGAAACTCAAAGAGCAGGTCGTGGAGCGCCTCGCTGAGTGCGTCCTCACGGCACCGACGACGGCGGTCTTTGACGGTCTCGCCGACGTCGTCGCCGAGGTCCCGGAGAAGATCCCGGTCAAGCTCCACTTCTTCGGCGACGGCTACGAGGAGAAGCGTGAGGTCGGCGGCAGGACGGTATGGGCCATCCCGATCATGGAGGGCGAGTACATCGGCGAGGAGGAGTTCGGCATCGTCAAGGGTGTTGCGGGCGGCAACTTCTTCATCATGGGCGAGAATCAGATGGCTGCTCTCACCGCTGCCCAGGCGGCGATCGACGCCATTAGCGGCGTCTGCGGTGTCATCACGCCATTCCCCGGCGGCATCGTTGCAAGCGGCTCGAAGGTCGGGAGCAAGAAGTACAAGTTCATGGGCGCAAGCACGAACGAGGCCTACTGCCCGACCCTCCGCGAGAAGGTCGAGGACAGCAAGGTCCCCGAGGGCGTCAAGGCAATTTACGAGATCGTCATCGACGGTGTCGACGAGGACTCGGTCAAGACCGCGATGGCTGAGGGTATCCGGGCGGCGTCCAAGGTGCCGGGCGTAGTGCGCATCAGCGCCGGGAACTTCGGCGGCAACCTCGGACCGTTCAAGTTCGAGCTGAAGGACGTTCTGGCGGACTATCTCTAAATCTCTTTTTTTGTGGTGGCCATTGGGGCCGGTGAAGGCTTCATGGTGCGCTGAAGGTGCTGGGACACCTATATTGAAACACCGTTACGAAATCTAATATTTGCTGGAGTTACCCAAGTTGATGCTCTGATGGGCTGCAGAATCGTGTTGTCGGTCAGCCGTAAACCTCTAACATAGGTTCCTGAGCGACTTCTGTGAAGAAACTGGATTAAACTTCCGTCTCAAGCAACAGCACGGATTCCTGGGGGGAATCGCCTCGCAGGGGGGTGGGGACAGGGGAGGGGGGAGTATCCCCCCTCGCACCTATCGGTGCTCGAGCTCCGGTCCTTCGGACCGTCGCACTCCCCGTCAGCCCCTCCCCCCAAGTGCGATAGCCCCCACGGTCCAGAGTATGGGCTTTCCATCGCTATTCGCTTGTTCTTTCGTTATAGGAAAACTAGTCCCTGCATACCACATACCCACCACCCCATCTCCCTCAACCGCGTGAAACAACCGCCCGTTCCCCCTCCTCACCCTCCAGGGAGCCGAATCTCCGCCATCTGCCCCCACCCGATCGATCCCCTTAAATACCGTTATCAACGACATTCTTGTTAACGATAATTTCGGTGACATCATGATTACACTCACGCCTGATGAAGTCAGGGCCCGGTTCGGGCCGATGTTCTCGATGAAGTACCTCGTTATGGTCGATCAGAAGGCCGGTCTTGCGGAGATTCGCGAGCAGTGCCGGGCCCGAGGGACCATCGAGTGGGACGCGGCGAACCGGGTACGGGCGAGGGGTGCGGTGGAGTCCTGTCACGTCGAGGGCACGACGATGACGATGCTCGCTCGACTGGGGGTTTCGCCGGCGAAGTTCGGGGCTGCAAGCAAGGAGATCGGCGGCCAGGCGCTTGAGGGGGTCGAGGTTGTCGGGGACGAGGTGGTGACGACCTGGTCGGGGATTGCGGGTGCCGGTGTCGGCATCGCCGCCTGTCTGACCCAGGCGCCAGGGGTGACCCGGGCAGAGTATCCATCCGAAGAAGACCTCCGGATCGGAGGAGCCCGGATCTGCCGGGTGAGGATCACATCCCCGCTCTACGAGAAGGTGACGATCGGGATCGACGATACCGACACCCGCGAGGAGGGCGCCACGTGGGTCCTCGCGCTTAAGTGCGCCGAGGGCTGCAAGATCCCCGGGGTGGAGTACCTGGACATGCGCCTTGTGCAGTTAAACCCGGCGGTCCCGAAGAAGACCACAAACTGTGTCAGTTCCGCCCTGAACTTTGCCGTCCGACCCGGAAAGGTAGATGAGCTCCTCGAGTACGTCCGTGACTTTGTCGAGTCGGGTGCGGTCAGCAACGACACCGGTATCGCGGTCTACCGAGGGATCACGTTCGCGGAAGAATCCCCCTACTTAAAGCGGGTCAAGACCGAGCTCCTGACGGTCGAGGAGGCGGAAGCCGAGGCCGCCCGGATGGGCGTCCAATTCATCGACTCGAACGGACGAAAAGGTCGGATTGGAGCGCTCGGTGCCGTTCTCTGGGGGAACCGGGGCGCTGAGGCGGCTGGACTTTATGGAGAGACTCTCTGATCCATACATAATTCGGTATCCGCAGATCGTCGCGGTGGCCGATGAGAACGGTAGGCAGGTAGAACTCATCGAGTTCTTCGACTGCATCGGCGGGGCGATGTGGGTGAAGCACCACTATGCAAAGAGCCCTCTCGTCCGCTCTATCCGCACCGTTGGTCCAACCAACCGCTACTTGCTCTCGACCGGCAACGTCGACCTCGCGCTCCAGGGCTCCTTCTTCCCGGCGGGGATCGCCGCTGTCGCCGTTGATGACGACGAGATCGCCGTCACCTACCGTGGTCTTGGCGGCGGCGGCGTAGGCGCATCCATCTGCCGTGCCACCGCGAAAGGCGTCATCCGCGAAAAGAGCGATCCTGCCGGCGGTGGGCGGCTTGCGGGCTCAACCATCTGGCTTCCCCGGCGTGAGCGGGTGATCATCGGGATCGACGACACCGATACTCCGGAGGAAGGAGCCACCTGGACGCTGGCCCACAACATCGCGAGAGCCGTCGAGGACGACCGTTCCCGCTACCTCTCCCACACCATCGTCCAGCTCTACCCCGTCCCCTACCGGACCAAGAACTGTGTCGCCATCGCCTGCGAGTTTGCCACCACCGACCCCTCCGGGCTGGTCCGGCGCTTCCATGAGTATCTGGAGGAGTACACCCTCTCGGATGATACCGGGATGGCGGTCTGGCGTGGGTTCGATCCCGCGCCGCTCGAAGCGTTTGGAAGACGCGTAAAGCAGGGCGAGGTCACTCATGACGACCTTGCTGCACTCGACGACGAACGCCTCTCCATCGTCATGGACGGCAGAGGTATGATCGGGGCGGTGGCGGCGATCCCCTTTGCCACGCGGTATGAGGAGGCACTGGCGCTATGGACTGGATCCGGCTGAAAGCCCGGCTGCTTGAGGTGGGCTCCGTCCGCCTCTCCGGAGAGCCTGCGGAGCCTTACATCTCCCATTCGACCGCCGGCCCCTCTGCCGGGTCGCCCGGTTCACTTTTCTTTTCCGATGGCGGCGGTCGAAGGGTCCGCCTCGGCATCAACGAGGCAAGTTCCATCGAGATCGTCCACCGGGGGAGAGGCGAGGCCGACCTCTTCATCGACGGCAGCGCGCTCCGCGGCGTCCTCGAGCCTGCCGCCCACCACTGTCCCCGCCAGGCCTATATCACCGTCAGCGGAACGTGTATCTTTCACTGCCGTTACTGCCCGGTACCCGATCTCCCTGGCCGCCGGAAAGAGGTTGCCGAGATCGTCCGCATGGTCGAGGATGTCGCCGACCGTATCGATGCCATTGCAATCACAAGCGGTGTCGCCTCCTCGATCGAAGAGGAGGAGGCTTATGTCCTTGAGGTCGTTGCGGCGCTCCGCCACTTTGATCTTCCCATCGGCGTCTCGATCTATCCGGGGCCAGAAACCCCGGTCAGGCTCCATGCGCTCGGTGTTGCGGAAGTGAAGTTCAACATCGAGGCGGCGACGGAGGGCATCTTTCGCGAGATGTGCCCCGGTCTCTCCTGGGACGGGATCTGGGAGGCGCTCGCCTCCTCCGTCGTACTCTTCGGCAAGGATCGAGTCCACTCGAACATCATCGTCGGCCTCGGGGAGACCGACGATGACCTGGAGCGGGTGATGGAAGACCTCGCCGCGATCGGTGTCATCCCGGTCCTCCGGCCGCTCACCCCGGCGGCGGCCCTCGCCGACCGGCCCCGCCCCTCCGCCGAACGGCTGCTCCGGCTCCATAGGGTCCATGAGAGGGTTCTCCGGGAGGCCGGGCTTGATCCGCGTAGGACGCTGACGATGTGCGCGGCATGCACTGGGTGCGACCTTGCGCCCGGGAGGGACGCATGAAGGGATCAGAGGCGCTTGCTCTCGCTCTCCTCCGGTCGGCCGATCGATGTTATACTGTTTCCGGCTACCCGATATCGGACCTCGCCGCCTCGGCGGGTGCTGCGATCACCGTAAACGAAAAGACTGCGCTCGAGTATGCCCTCGGCGACTCTCTCTCCGGGCGGAGGGCCGCTGTGATCGTCAAGCACGTCGGCCTCAACGCCTGTGCCGACCCGCTCGTGCACGCCACCGTCCAGGGCCTCCGGGCGGGTGTTGTGGTGGTCGTCGGCGACGACGTGCGTGCGGCGGCTTCAGACATCGTCCAGGACTCCCGCTACTACGGCGAGGTGGCGCAGGTCCCGGTGCTGGAACCGGACGGTGAGACGCTCGGTCCGGCGGTCGAGGCGGCGTTCGAGGCCTCCGAGACCTTCTCAAGGGTCGCGATCCTTCGGGTCACGCCCGACCTCCTTGACGCCGATCTGCCGGACATCCCCGTTCCCCGGAGCGACCGAAAGGGTTGCCTTGCAGACCCGGACCTCACGATGGCCGGCCGGGCAGAGGCCGCGGACCGGCGGACCGCAGCGATGTTTGCCTGGTCGCGATCATCGCCGCTAAACCGGCTCTCCGGCGGCAAAGACCGCATTGTCACCGTCTACCCGCCCCCCATAGGCCCGGACGCACCCGTTGAGGTTCACGAGGTCGGCCGTCCCTTCCTCCGGGAGCACCGCTTGCTCGCTCCTCCCGACATTGCCGGAGAGCCGGAGCGGCACGCTTTGCGAGGTTACTCGCGGACATTCTGCCGGGACTGCCCGTTCCATCCGGTCTTTGGCATACTCCGCGAGCGAAAGATGTGGGCGGTCTGCGACGCCGGATGCGCCATCCTCGCGATGAACCCACCCTACCGTGTCGGTATCGCAACCTATGGGCTCGGCTCGTCGGTCGCTGTAGCGGCGACCGGACCGGGCGTTGCGCTCACCGGCGACTACGCGCTCCTGCACTCCGGGATCAATGCTCTCATCGATGTCTACGAGCGCAAACTTCCCCTCCTCTGTATAGTCCTCGCGAACAACCGGATGGGGATGACCGGAGGTCACCCCGTCCCCGAGATCCTTCGCTACATCGCCTGGGCCGATCCGGTGGTCTGTGCCGCGGATGACACGGCAACGCTTCGCCGGCTCCTTATTCCCCCAAAGGGAGGGCCCAGGACGGTGGTGGTCGAAGGCGCCTGCCCCAATGGTGGACGACATGAAACCGTGGCATATCGAGATCTGTGATGTAACGCTGCGAGACGGGGAGCAGACCCCCGGCGTCTCGTTTACCCGTGACGAGAAGATGGCTATTGCACAACTGCTTGACGAGATCGGCGTGGAGGTGATTGAAGCCGGTTTCCCCGTGGTCTCGACGGCCGAGAAGGAGTGTGTCGCCGCCATCGCCCGGAGCGGTCTTGATGCACGGGTCTGCTGCCTCGCGCGAGCGCTCAAGCCCGATATTGAGGCGGCGCTCGATTGCGACGTTGACATGGTCAGCATCTTCATTGCGACCTCGGACCTCCATATCCGGCACAAGTACCGCAAACCCCGCAAGGAGGTGCTCGAAGACGCTCTCAATATGGTTGAGTTCGCCTCCGATCACGGTGTTCAGGTGCGTTTTGCGGCTGAGGACGCCTCGCGGACCGACCCGGCGTTCCTTATTGAGATGTATACCCGTGGTGCCGAGTACGGGGCCGACCTTGTCAGTTTCGCGGATACCGTCGGGTGCCTTACACCGCTTGAGATTCATGCGATCGTCTCGGAGATCCTCGATGCGGCCCCTCTCCCGCTCTGTATTCACTGCCACAACGATCTCGGGTTTGCGTCCGCAAACACCATTGCAGCCGCGGCCGCCGGGGCGTTCCAGCTCCACACCACCGTCAACGGGATCGGGGAGCGTGCGGGCAATGCGGCGCTTGAGCAGGTGCTCGTCGCCCTCCGGATGAAAGGCGGAGTCGACCGCTACGATCTTGGCCGCCTGCTGGAGATCTCGCGGCTGGTTGCCGGGTGCTCGGGCGTGGCCCCGGAACGCACCCGGCCGATCGTCGGCGAAAACGCCTTTGCCCACGAGAGCGGAATCCACATCGCCGCCATCCTTGAAGACCCCTCAACCTACGAATACATCCCCCCGGACCTGGTGGGCGGCGAACGCCGGTTTGTCCTCGGGAAGCATACCGGGAGGCGGGCGCTTGAGCATATCGCAAAAGCCCATGGGTTCGACCTCTCCGATGCGGAGGTGCGGTGGGTGCTCGAGCAGGTGAAGCAGAAGAGTGAGGGGAAGTGCAGCGTCACCCCGGAGGTGCTCTGCGGGCTTCTCCGGCAGGCAAAAGAGGAGGTCCTCCCGTGAGCACGCTCTCTGAGAGAATCCTCGGCGGACCGGCGGGGACCTACGTCGACCGTGAGGTCGATCTCGCGTTTGCCCACGACGGAACCGGCGTCCTCACCCGGGAAGCGCTCCGGGAGATGGGGGTGGAGCGGCTCCCACACCCAGAGCGCCTGCATCTCATATTCGACCACATCGTCCCGGCAAACACCGGTACAACTGCGACCCTCCAGGCAGAGCTCCGGGAGTACGCCCGGGCATCGGGGGTGGAACTCTCCGACGCCGGCACCGGGATCTGTCACCAGGTGATGAGCGAAGGCATCGTCCGGCCCGGCATGGTCGTCGTCGGGGCCGACTCCCACTCCTGCACCCTCGGTGCCTTCGGTGCGTTTGCCACCGGGGTGGGGGCAACAGATATGGCGGCGATCTGGGCCTCGGGAGCCACGTGGTTCCGCGTCCCGGAGACGATCGCGATCAATCTTTCGGGCACGCTCTCCGGTGCGGCGGAACCAAAGGATCTCGCTCTAACCTATGTTGCAAAACTCGGGATGGAGGGGGCGACCTACCGGGCGCTGGAGTTCGTGGGCGATGGAGCGGCGACGATCTCCATGGACGGGCGGCTGACGCTCGCGAACATGGCGGTTGAGACCGGAGCAAAGGCAGGGATCTTTTATGCCGACACGACAACTATCCGTTATCTCTCGGAGTACGGAATTGCAGCATCGCCCCAGACACTGGAGGAGTGCCGTTATGAGCGAACCCTGGATATCGATCTCGCCGATATCGTGCCCCTCGTCGCGGTCCCGCACCGGGTGGATACCGTACGGGAGGTTGAAGAGGTCGCAGGGACGCATCTCGACCAGGTCTTCGTCGGGACCTGCACGAACGGCCGCTACGAGGACCTTGCCCGGTTCGCCCGGATCGTCCGGGGGAAGAAGGTTGCGGTTCGCACCCTGGTCATCCCAGCCTCGCGGGCGGTGCTCGCCCGGGCAATCGCCACCGGCGTCCTCGCGGATATTGTGGAGGCGGGGTGCATGGTGATGACTCCCGGCTGCGGGCCGTGTCTTGGTGCGCACGCCGGCGTGCTCGGCGAGGGTGAGGTCTGTCTCTCCACCGCCAACCGGAACTTCAAGAACCGGATGGGCGTCGGGGGCGAGATCTACCTCTCGTCAGTCGCCACCGCCGCCGCGAGCGCTATTGCCGGTGAGATAACCGTCCCGGAGGTGGTATAAGTGCAGGGAGCCGGACCGGCAGTCTGTATCGGGAGCGACATCGATACCGACCTCATCATCGCGGGCCGCTACCTCAGGACGAAAGACCGCTCGGTCTGGGCGGAGCATGCCTTCGAGGACCTGGACCCGGCACTTGCCGGCCGCCTTTCGGGTGCGGTCATCGTCGCCGGAAGGAACATGGGGTGCGGGTCGTCCCGGGAGCAGGCGGTCATCGCCCTCCGGGAGGCCGGGGTTGTCGGGATCGTCGCCGAGTCGTTCGCCCGGATATTCTTCCGGAACGCCATCAACGTCGGTCTCCCGGTTATCGAGGCCACCGTCCCCTGCACCGACGGCGCCCATGTCGCCTTCGACCTCGATGCGGGGTGGGTGGAGGTGGACGGGAAGCGGTATCCCGCCCGCCCGCTCTCGGAGAGGATGGTCGCCATCCTCCGGGCCGGCGGGCTGGTTCCATACTGGAGGTCGCGCCGATGATCTTTCCCACCCACTGTAAGTTTGTCGGGTCCGCGACCACCATGCCGTACGGCGAGCGGGCCTACTTCCTCTCGCGCTATCTTATCCATGAGGGACCTAGCGGCACCGAGGTGCTTGAGGTGGAGACCGACCCGAACGGGACCGGGCTGATGCGAAAGGTGATAGCACGTCGGGTACTTGCCTCCGGTGACGATGTCTACTGCTACCCGGATCGCGTGAACATTCATGATCGAACATTCTTAGTACAGGAAGCCTTGCGGTCCGGCCGCCGGTGCACCGTATTCACCGGGCATGGCGAGCAGACCACATTCGTGCTCGACCCGGACCTCTCAGGGTTCCTCCACATCCACGTTTATGATATCACCCCGCCCCGCCCGCACCTCTCGGCCACGATCGGCGACCTCGAGAAGACCGGGATCTTTGGCGACCTCGAGGTCATCTTCGAGCACCACGTCCGGGATATCCGCGAGTTCGGGGCCGACGTCTACCCCTGCCGTGCTGCTGGGTTCTCCCGCACCCTCGATGCCGACCCGGTCTGGCCGGGCGACCGGGTTGCAGGCTGCCAGACGGGAAGAGACCTGGTGCGGGAGTGCTGTGGGGACGGTGTTGTGGTTGAGAACATCTGCCCGCTCGAGGCGGTCGCGGCCGAGCCCTTCATCGCGCGATGCTGCCGGAGCGAACGGGCCGGGATCGGGCACTGGAACGGCCGGTTCGGCGCCGTGGTCCACTGGGGAGCGTCGCCATGGGATATTGCCGACGCGGTTCGGCGGGTCGTGGCCGCATGGAGGGAGCAGCATGGTGAAGGTCGCGGTCGTTGAGGGCGACGGCATCGGGCACGAGGTCATCCCGGTCGCCCGGGACCTCCTTGAGGCGGTGCGTCCGGACCTCGAGTTCTTCGATGTCGAGGTGGGCTACGGCCGGTGGGAGCGGACCGGGAGCGCCTGCGATGAGGAGACGATCGCCGATCTCCGGTCGGCGGACGCCATCCTCTTTGGTGCCATAACGACGCCGCCGGACCCGGAGTACCGGAGCGTCCTTGTCCAGATCCGCAAGGCTCTCGACCTCTACGCGAACGTCCGTCCCATCCGGGGCGAGGGGGTCGATGTCGTCATCGTGCGGGAGAACACCGAGGGGCTCTACTCCGGCATCGAGTGGACGGAGCCTGTTCGGGCCTGCACTCTCCGGGTCGTCTCACGGCAGGGGAGCGAGCGGATCGCCCGCTATGCCTGCACCCTTGCAAAGTCCCGCCGCCACCTCACTGTCGGGAACAAGGCAAACGTCTTGAAGTCCGACTGCCTCTTCGTCGATATCTGCACTGCGGAGGCCGTCCGGGCGGGGGTTCCCTGCAGGACGAGTTACATCGATGCGCTCTGCCTCGATCTTTTGATGCACCCGGACCGCTACGATGTGATCGTGACGACCAATATGTTTGGGGATATCCTCTCCGATGCCGCCGCCTACCTGGTGGGAGGACTCGGGATGCTGCCGAGTGCGAATATCGGAGACCGGCACGCTCTCTTTGAGCCGGTCCACGGGAGCGCTCCGGATATTGCGGGGAGAAACATTGCAAACCCCGTTGCTGCCATCAGGAGCGCCGCGATGCTCCTCGCCCACCTCGGGGACCCCGCGTCAGCAGCGGCCATGGAAGCGGCCGTCGGACGGGTGCTTTCTGCAGGCATCCGGACGCCCGATCTCGGAGGCGACGCCGGCACCCGGGAGTTCGGGGCGGCGGTGCTCCGCGAGGTCGGGCGGGGGAAGGCCTAAAGACTCCCGGCGCCGAGAGTTAGAGTATGGTTCTGGTGGGATGCCACGTCTCCATCGCCGGCTCGATCGATCTTGCGATCCAGCGGGCCATCGATGCGGGCTGTGATACATTTCAGATCTTCTCCCGTAACCCCCGGGGCTGGAAGGCAAAGGATCTCGACCCCGCCTCAATCGATGCGTTCAGGGCGGCGCTGAGCGCATCGGGGATTGGTCCCGTCGTCGACCATATGCCCTACCTCCCAAACCTGGCTTCGCCTGACGATGCGATCTATGAAAAGTCGGTTGAGGCGCTTACCGGTGAACTCCGGCGGTGCAGTCTCCTCGGGATACCCTACCTCGTGACCCACCTCGGGCATCACCGGGGCTCCGGGGCCGATGAAGGGAGGGAGCGGGTGATTGCTGCCGTCAACCGGGCGCTCGCCGATGCGGGGGAGAGCGGCGTGATGCTCCTCCTTGAGAATACCGCCGGGGAGAAGAACAGCGTCGGGTCGACCATCGCCGACCTTGCCCGGATCCTTGATGGGATCGATGCCGACGGGAGAGTTGGGGTCTGTTTTGATACCTGTCATGCTTTTGCTGCCGGCTACGATCTCCGGACGGCGGAAGGGGTCGGGGCTGCGTTTGGAGAACTCGATGACCTGATCGGTCTATCCCGTCTCCGCGTCGTCCACGTCAACGACTGCAAGGGCGAGCTCGGGAGCGGGCTTGACCGGCACGAGCATATTGGGCTTGGGTCCATCGGGGAGGCGGGATTCAGGCACGTCTTCCGTCACCCGGGCGTTCGCGGTCTTCCCCTCATCTGCGAGACGCCGGTCGACGGGAGGCGAAACGATGCCGGAAATATCGCAAAGGTCCGTGAGCTTGCGGGGGCGTAAGCTCCCCTGGACGCTCCTCTGGTGAGATCGTGCCGAAGGTTGTGTTCCGTTGGCACCCGGGGTATATTGCATCTTGAAATTTTTATATTAATATAAAAATTCTCCTCGACACCTCTAGATTATAGAAATATTTTTATATAGACTATTCTATCCTTCAACGCGCAAACCCTCTACCCTGAGAAATCCGGTTGTCTCCTGGATTTCATAGGATTCCATTTGTGCGCCCGGGAGAGTATTCTGCTCTCCCGGTGTGCGCACAGGTACCATCGTATGGGACGAAGGGGGGCGTTCTCATCATGGTGGTAATACATGACTGGATGTAATATTCTGATTCTCGTATGTACCGTCGTTGCCCTTGGATTACTGGCATCGCCTTCCATGGCCGGGGAGATGGCTCCAGGGAATGTAGTCCCGGTCTCTATCGAGGCGGGACCACAGGAGTACCCCGACATTGACGGAGATATGATCGTCTGGGTCGACGGCAGAAAGTCGATCTACTATTCGAGCGGTCCCGGCGTCAGGGCGTGGAGCGTTGCGGGCGAGGGGGGATCCCCGTCCGTGTCAGGGGATTACATTGTCTGGGAGGAGATCCTGAACATGAGCCTGGATATCTGTCTCTTTGATCTATCGGGTGGCGTGACGAGGGTGCTCACCGACGACCCGACCGACCAGTGGATGCCCGTCATTTATGGGGAACGTGTGGCCTGGTACGATGCACGGAGCGGGAGCACGGATATCTGCCTCTACGATATCGGGACAGGCAACGAGACCTTCATCTCCTGCTCGCCGGTGACCGAGTGGAGGCCCGCGCTCTCGGAGAGGTATCTCGTCTGGGAAGAGGGCTCCGGAAACGGAGACATCTGGCTCTACGATATCCTGACCGGGGAGCGGCGTCAGATCACCGAAAACAGTGCACGCCAGACCTACCCGTCGATATCGGGGAGCCGGATCGTCTGGGAGGACTACCGGAACGGAGCTCCGGATATCTATCTCTTCGACCTCGAGGACCCTGCCGCCGGGGAGCAGAGGATCACCGATGACCCGGCCGAACAGGTCTCCCCGGCGATCGATGGCGACCTCATCGCCTGGGAGGACAAGCGGGACGGGACCTGGAACATTTACATCTGCGACCTTGCTCTCGGGACGGATAAGCAGATGCCGGTCGCTCCTTCCTCGACCGAACAGCTTTACCCGGCCGTCAGCAATGATCGGATCGTCTGGCAGAACGGCCGCGGCGAGAGGTCGGATATCTACGCCTTCACCTACTTCCGCGGAGCAATCCCGGTGGCGGAGTTCTCGGCAAACCCGACCGAAGGGAACGCGGTGCTCTTCGTCAGGTTCACCGATCGCTCGACCGGCGGCCCGGAGACCTGGTTCTGGGATTTGGGTGACGGATATACCTCTACGGAGCGAAATCCATGGCACTTATACGAGTTCCCGGGCAACTACACGGTCTCGCTCACGGTGAGCAACGAGTTTGGGTCCGACACCGTCACAAAGAGCGAACTCATTCATGTGGGTCCCCTGGAAATACGTGAGATCCAGTTCCAGGCTAGACCACTGGCGGGGCCTGTGCCCCTCAAAGTCCTGTTTTTAGGCGATGAACCGAACTACGCGAGATCCTGGTATTGGGACTTCGGGGACGGCGGTACGTCGTCTCACCGGGACCCGATGCACACCTACCGCCGTCCCGGGGTTTACAATGTAACTCTGACCTGCACGTACGGGGGGATCAATCTGACGCACACGGAGTACGGGTTCATAACCGTCTATGAGCGCCTTGAGCCCTCCTTCCTGGCCGACCCCGTGAACGGAACCGCACCCCTCTCCGTCAGGTTCACGGACACCTCGACCGGCGGACCGGAGTCCTGGCTCTGGGATTTCGGGGACGGCGTGACCTCGTCGGAGCAGAACCCGGAGCACACATACCTAAACCCCGGGACCTATACCGTCAGCCTGATGGTGGGGAGTGCTTTCCAGAACGAGACTGCGGTAAAGCACGGGTATATCCAGGTAGTTCCTGCGCCGACCCCCACCGTATCTCCAACACTGCCCATAACTCCTACTCCATCTCCAACAGTGCCGGTAACGCCCACTGAATCTCCAACAGTTCCCGTAACCCCGACACCAACGGTGAACGTCACCCCCACAGTCACCCCAACGGCGAGCGCAACCCCGACACCGACGGTGAATGTAACCCCGACTCCAACGCAGACGTCGCCAGGCAGCGGGTCGTCAGGCGGCGGTGGCGGAGGTAGAGGCGGAGGGGGAGGCGGTGGTGGCGGCAGCCTTGCCTGGACAGACCCTGGCTGGCGTACGCCGGCCTCGACTGCGGGACCGACGCCGAGACCAACCGCTACTTCCCCCTCAGGGGCCGACCCCGCGGTCTCAGCTCTCCAGTTCGTCTCGCCCGACGGTCTGGTCTCTCTCACGATTGCAGGAGGGATCAGCGCAGTCAAGACCTCCGGTGCGCCGGTTACGACGGTGACCCTCGAGTCTCTCGACGTCGATAGCGTGCCTCCCATCTCCGGGGAGGGTAGATACGTGTTTACCGGGTTTGCCTGCCTCATTGGGCCTGATGGGGCTGCTCTCTCACAACCGGCGACCCTCGTATTCAACTTCTCACAGGATCAGTGGGAGGCACTCTACGATGACGATAGGAAGAGACTCGTTGTGCAGCGCTACAACCGGTCAGCAGATGCATGGGAGGAGGCTATCACTACCGTCCATCCCGGGAGTTGGAGCATCTCAGCTGAGATCTCCAGTTCCGGTCTGTATGCGCTCTGTGCCGAGGTTTCTGAGGAGGGCATAGCAGAGATGGCCATGGACGGACTCGATCCGCAATTCTGGACCGGGGAATATACAAACCTCATCTTCGCCCTGCTCGCCCTCATCATCCTCTGTGGGGGAACGTACCTGTACTTCCGAAAAGATGGCCTTTAGGCGAAAAAAGCGGTGTGACGGGGAGTTACCCTCTCCACTTCCTTCCTGCAAGCACGAGGAGAGCAGCCCCGGCACCGATCGCACCGAATCCCGGTGCTGCCTGTGTAGGAGTCCCGGTAGGGGCTGCCGTCACCCCTTCGAGGTTGATCAGCCAGGCGGTGCTGGAGCCATCTGATGGGTATCGAATGCCAGCAAGGGTGTAGGTACCGTTGGGTGCGCCGCTTGCTGCATTGATTCCAGCATCAGGGAACGTTCTGTTCCACAGAATCGTCCCGTCCTCATCGGTCCCGAAGATGAACCCCTCACTGGTCCTCGCGTTCGTGCCTGCAACCACGTAGCCTCCGGGCTGCAGAGCGGCGGCATGCCCGCTTAAGCCCTCTATATTCTTGAGCCAGACCTCGGTGCCATCCTCTTCAACGAGTCCGTACCAGTAATTGCTTGTGTAGAAGAACCTCCCGTCATCGGTCTCCGTGATATCGTAGACGACCGGGGCCTGGTAGTTCCTCTCCCAGAGCGTCTGCCCCTCGGCATCCAGGCGGAGGAGGAAGGCATCCCCGAGATCGTTGTTGAAGGGCGATGTTGTCCCTCCGATGATGTACCCGCCATCGGCAGTAACGATCCCTGCGTATGCAGCTTTTCCGGGTATGGTCCGGTTCCAGGTGGGTTGGCCGTTGCCGTCGGTCTTTATGATGGTCGCCGTCGTGTCGCTCTCCGATCCGAGTGGGTTCCAGAGCCAGCCGATGACAGCGTAGCCTCCGTCGGCGGTCGGCTGGACTGCTGAGACCTTCATGTCCGGGAAGACCTGCCGCCACTCTTCCGTCCCGGCGGCGTCGGTTCGGATCAGGAACGAGCTGCCCTGGTAGACGAACCGCTGGTCCACCACGGTTCTGCTGGTGTTATAAGCGCCGATGATATAGCCTCCATCGGCGGTTTCTGCGACCGAGGCCGGTGCCATATCAGGGAATCTCTTCGACCACACCTCGTTTCCCTGACCATCGGTCTTTATGAGCACCGTGTACTCACTACCGCCGTAGAGATCTGTAACAGCGAAGCCGAGAGCGATATAACCGCCGTCTGTGATCGGTGCAACAGCATCGAATTTGCTGTAACTCTCCGGTGAAAATGACGCATTCCAGGCAATGGTTGGGGTTGTCGTGGCTGCAGAGGCCATCCCCATCGAGAGCAGCACTGCGATGAGCAGTACTGCCATGACCGTTTTCGGTTGCCAGATCTCTCGAACTCTTCCTGTCATGGAATCGATCACTGATGCGGTGCAACGTGCAAAAAACATACTGGTTTCTTACCGGTGCGCCGACAATCCCTTAATGAACGTGAACTCCCTATAGTTTTAGTGCGTGTTGGCAACATTCGACGGAACCTGGGTGCGCCTGAAGAGCGAAGGGCGCGTACTCTATGAGCAGGGCGGCTATGGAAGGCTGGAAGGGACCGGTCTTCGGCTATCCCCGGAAGAAGCGCTCTACCTCATGGGGCGCGGTAAGATCACCGTGATGGACTTTGACTTTGATACCCTGCTTGGTCTCTTCGCCGGTCAGCCTAACTTTATCCGCAGGTATCTCGTCTACCATGACATCCGCGAGCGTGGATACGTGATCCAGCCCGGTCCGCACGACTTCCGGGTCTTCCGCCGCGGTCACAAACCCGGAGCCGGAAAGTCCCGATATTTGATTCGGGTCCTCTCTGAGCGTGACCTCATCGACTTCGACCAGCTGAGCCAGGACGTCCTCGCTGCGGTCAATATGCGCAAACAGTACCTCCTCGCAGTCGTGGACGATGAGGACGAATTGACGTACTACGAGGTGCGGGTGCAGGACCTCCCCGGTGTCGGGGAGCCGGCCGGATGCACGACTCCGGTGATGGCCTCACTCTTTGGAACCTATGCGCTGGCCCATCTGCCGCCGGGAACCTCGATCGAGGATGATTGGTACGGGAAAAGGCTTGATCCCGAGCGTCTCCTTCTCCGCCCTGTCGAATCGATCTACCTCATGCGCCGGCAATGCCTCACTCTTGCGCACAACAACGAAGAGATGACTGCAGAGCAGCTCCTTGACCTTGTGGCGGAGGCGGACGTCGAGATCAGGGAGAAAGAGCGGGTCTTTTCGGATTTACGGGAGAAGGGCTACATTCCCAGGACCGGCTACAAGTTCGGGCATCACTTCCGTGTCTACTCCGGGAAGAAGAGCCATTCCGAGATGCTTGTCCACGCCGTTCCGTCCGGGACATCCTTGCCGATGAGCGCCGTATCCCGCTCGGTCAGGCTTGCTCACAGCGTCAAAAAGAAAATGTTGTTTGCCTGCGTATACAATACCGATATCAGATACATAGAATTTGCCCGAATTAAACTGTGAGCGTCAATCCATGCCGTCAGAGATGAATCCGTGGTCGAGCAGTCAGACCATCGATGTAGATCGACTCTTTGCCGAGTTTGGCATCGAACCGATCGGAGAGGTCACGCAGAGACTTCCCGAGGTACCGTCGTTTATGCGCAGAGGTATCGTCGTCGGGCACCGGGACTACCACCTGATAGCCGACGCCATCCGGAACCGTACCCCGTTTCACGTGCTGACCGGGTTCATGCCGTCAGGCCTCCCACACCTCGGGCACCTGATGGTCATGAAGGAGGTGGTCTGGCACGTCCAGCAGGGCGGGAACGGCTATGTTGCCATCGCCGACCGGGAGGCGCACGCGGTCCGCGGCATCTCGTGGGAGAAGTGCCGCGAGTACGGAAAGGAGTACCTCAAGGCTCTCTATGCCCTTGGATTTAAGGGCACGACCTACTACCAGAGCAAGAACGAGCGCTTAAAAGACCTTGCATTCGAGGCGTCCACAAAGGTGAACTTCTCCGAGATGGCGGCGATCTACGGGTTCGGACCCGAGACCTCGCTCTCCCATGCCATGAGCGTCGTCACCCAGGTCGCCGATATCCTCTATCCACAACTCGATGCTGGCCCTGCGCCCACCATCGTCCCGGTCGGCCTCGACCAGGACCCGCATATCCGGCTCACCCGGGATGTGGCCTATAAGCTCAGGATGTTCACGGTCGAGGACCGGGGCGATCACATCAGTGTCCGGTCGAAGAACGCGCCAGATGAGGCTCTTGAGGCCGTTCATCGGGCTTTCCCCGGCTCGAAAAAATACGGTGGCCATGTCGATCTTGTGGGTCTTCCGATGAGCCAGGTGGAGGATGCCGTCCGTAAGATCGAGATCGCTCACGGAGGGTTTGGGTTCTACCTCCCCTCGTCGACTTACCACATCTTCATGCCCGGGCTCCAGGGCGGAAAGATGTCAAGCAGCGTGCCCGAGAGTTTGATTGGTTATTATGAGTCAGACAAGTCGCTCAAGAAGAAGGTCATGGCGGCACTGACCGGCGGACGGATGACGCTTGAGGAGCAGAAGCGTCTTGGGGGGGAGCCCGACGCATGTTCGGTCTACCTCTTAAACCTCTTCCACATGCTCGAGGACGATATTGAACTCGCCGATCTCCGTCGCCGGTGTGAGAGCGGCGAACTCACCTGCGGGCAGTGCAAAAAGGAGACACTGGAGCGTGTGCAGGCGTTCCTTGCGGAACTGCGGGACAAGATGGATTCCGTCGAGCATCTTGCAGAGGAAGTGTGACTGTGGAACTGACGTTAAACGAGAAGAAACTCCTGGTTGCGCTGGGTCCGGCAGGGTCGGCCGACGCGGCCACCCTTGCGGAGAGGATGGAGACCCGCCGGGAGGCGGTGGTGCAGTATGCGAACCTCGCGAGTGAGCGGGGGCTTGTGGACGTGGAGAAGCATGTCTCCCGTCAATATGTCCTGACCGAAGAAGGGCGGGCCTATGCCGGACGAGGCCTCCCCGAGCGGCAGGTGCTTGAGAGTTTTGAAGAGACCATCCCGATGCGGGACCTCCAGGCCCACCCGCTTGCGAAGATCGCTATCGGCTGGATGCGTAAAAAAGGATGGGTCACCATCCGGGACGGGGTCGTGCAGAAGACCGGCAACGCCGCCCTGGGACCTGACGAAACCGCATTCGCCAGGGTGAGCGAGACCGGTGCGGTCGAGGACGGTGAAGGGGTCGCCGACCTCGCAAGACGCGGGCTCGTCGAAGAGGTTGAGACCGTCGCCTACACCGTCTCGATCACGCCCCGTGGCCGTGAACTCCTTGCGGGAGGGCTTGATCTGCGCGAAGAGGTGGGCACGCTCACCCGTGAGCAGATCCTCTCCGGCGAATGGAAGAACCTACCGCTCCGGCGCTATGACGTCACGAAGCTTCCAAAACGCGCCTACCCGGGCAAGACGCACCCATACCAGCGTCTCCTCGATGAGATGCGCCGCGTCCTCTTCGATATGGGCTTTGAGGAGATGGCGGGTGGGATTGTGCAGAGCTCCTTCTGGAACTTCGATGCCCTCTTCCAGCCGCAGGACCACCCCGCACGGGAGATGCAGGATACCTTCTTCCTTGGGGAGCGCTGGCCGCTCCCGGCGGGATACGAGCGTGTCCGCGATATGCACGAACACGGCGGCGAGACCTCTTCCACCGGTTGGGGCGGCACCTGGAGTGCCGAGAAAGCAAAGCAGTGTGTGCTCCGGACCCACACGACGAGCCTCTCGATCCAGCACCTGGCAGCACACCCGAATCCCCCGGTCAGGGCGTTCTGCATAGGCCGGGTCTACCGGCGGGAGGCGATCGACCCCACTCATCTAGCGGAGTTCGAGCAGCTCGAGGGGATCGTCATGGACGAAGGTGTCAACTTCCGTCACCTCCTCGGGTTCTTGAAGGAGTTCTACGCCAAGATGGGCTTTGAGAAGGTCCGGTTCCGCCCCGGCTACTTCCCCTACACCGAGCCCTCCGTGGAGCCGGAGGTCTACGTCGACGGGCTTGGCTGGGTTGAACTCGGTGGTGCGGGCATCTTCCGGGAGGAGGTGACCGCGCCCTTCGGGATCGAGCACCCGGTGCTCGCGTGGGGTCTCGGGATCAGCCGTGTGGCGATGCTAAAACTTGGGCTGCGCGATCTGAGGCAGCTCTACCGGAGCGACGTCGAGTGGATCCGGGAGACGCCAACCTACGGCGGGAGGCGGTAATATGGCAATAATCACACTACCCTACCGGTACCTGGAGCGGCTGGCCGGTACCGACCGAGAGACGCTTATCGACCGCATCCCTATGATCGGGGCCGATATTGAACGAATAGAAGAAGACCATGTGGACGTTGAGTTCTTCCCGAACCGGCCGGACCTCTACTCTCCCGAAGGTGTCGCGCGGGCGATGCGCGGCTTCCTAGGAATCGAGGAGGGGCTTCCGGTCTACACCACCCGCCCCTCCGGCATCACCTTCTCGGTCGATCCGGGTCTTGCCGATATCCGACCGTATCTGGGCTCGGCCGTGATCCGGAACGTCAGTCTTGACGAGGAGGCTATCGAGAGCCTGATGGGTCTCCAGGAGGCGCTTCACTGGGCGGTGGGACGCGGGCGGAGCAAGGTGGCGATTGGTGTTCACGATCTGGATAAGGTCACGCCGCCTTTCCACTACATCGCCTCGCCCCGGAGCCGGTCCTTCGTCCCGCTCGACTTCGAACAGGAGATGACGATGGAGGAGATCCTCTCCGACCACCCGAAGGGCCGGGACTACGCCCACCTGGTGGAGAAGTTCGATAAGTTCCCGCTGATCGTCGATGCTAACGATCGGGTGCTCTCCTTCCCGCCGATCATCAACGGCGAGCTGACGAGGGTCACGACGGCGACGAAGAATATCCTGCTCGACTGCACCGGCACCGACAGAAAGGCGGTGATGACGGCGGTTAATATCATCTGCACGGCGCTTGCCGAGGCCGGGGCGACGATCGAGACCGTCACCGTCGCGGGAGAGGAGATGCCCACTCTTGCGCCGACAGAGCGGGTGGTCTCGGTCGCGGAGTGCTCCCGCCTCCTCGGCATCCCCCTCACGCCGGATGAGATGGCGCGGCTCCTCCGCCGGATGCGCTTTGAGGCCGAACCCGACGGCGACTCGCATGTTCGGGTGCTCATCCCCTGCTACCGCGCAGACATCCTCCACGATTGGGACATCTTCGAGGACGTGGCGATCGCCTATGGTATCGAGAACTTCGATGCTGCCCTCCCGGCGACCACCACGGTCGCAAAGGAGCACCCGATCACTGCGATCGAGAGGGCGGTTCGGTCGGTGATGATTGGTCTAGGATATCTTGAGGTGATCCCGTTCACCCTCTCAAACGAGCGGGTGCTGTATTCAATGATGCAGCGCGAGCCCGCTCCCGGAACCCTGCGGGTTCTTCACCCGATCAGTGAGGAGCAGACGGTGGTCAGAACCGACCTCCTTCCCCTGCTGATGGAGACGCTCCAGGCGAACAAGCACCGCGAGCTCCCGCAGAGGCTCTTTGCGGTGGGGGACGTGGTCGAGGACTGCGTCACCTTCCAGAAGGCCGCGGGGGTCAGCATCCACCCGGGCGCAGACTTCTCTGAAGCGTATGCAGCGGTGGACGTCCTCTGCCGCGAACTCTCGCTTCCCTACACGGTCGTGGAATCGACCGATCCCGCGTTTATCGATGGCCGCCGCGGGGATATCGTCGTCGATGGAAAAATAGTCGGGGTCTTTGGGGAGATTCACCCGGCGGTTCTCGCCGCCTTCGATCTTGAGCATTCGGTCGCGGCGTTCGCACTTGATCTTAAAGCCGTACCGGGATACCCCGCTCCGCCAGGTACTCCTTGACCTGGCGGACGGTGAGTTCCCCGTAGTGGAAGACGCTTGCCGCAAGGCATGCGTCAGCCTTTCCCTCCGTGAATCCTGTGTAGAAGTGCTCAAGCGTCCCCACGCCGCCGCTTGCGATTACAGGGATCCCGACCTCCTCCGAGATCGCTCTCGTGATCGGGATATCGAACCCCTCTTTTGTCCCGTCGGTCTCCATACTGGTGAGCAGGATCTCGCCGGCCCCTCGCTCCTCGGCCTCCGCTGCCCATACAACGGCATCGATCCCCGTGGCCCGGCTCCCGCCATGGGTCACGACCTCATACCAGCACTCCCGGCCGTCGGCGAGGGCAACGGGGGTCTTTCCCGGCTCCATTCTGTAGTTTCGCCGGACGTCCACTGCGACGACGATGCACTGGGTGCCGAACCGCTCCGCCCCACGCGTGATCAGGTCCGGGTCGGCGACGGCGCTTGAGTTGATGCTCACCTTGTCCGCACCCGCACGGAGGATCTGCTTCATGTCGTCGATTGTCCGGATGCCGCCGCCGACGGTGAGCGGGAGGAAGAGTTCATCGGCCGCTCGCTGCACGACGTCGATGATTGTGCTCCGGTCTTCCCTGGTGGCGGTGATATCAAGGAAGACCACCTCGTCCGCACCCTGCTCATTGTAGCGCTGGGCGAGTTCCACAGGATCGCCCGCGTCGCGCAGGCCGACGAAGTGCGTGCCCTTGACTACCCGCCCGTCTTTGAGGTCCAGGCAGGGGATGATCCGCTTGGTCAAAACCATGCGTAGTGGTTTTGAAGCGGGAGGTGATGAGGGTTTGGTTCGAGAGTTCTTCTCTTTTTTGTGAGGGGCAGGCATGCACCTGCGGCCGACCGCAGGGTGAGGTGTCATCTGATGGTTGCGGTTGCACGTCTCAATTTTTCGGTCACCAGCCCGGCAGACGGCTCTTCGGGAGAGATCGCCGTTTTTTGATGCGCTGCCCCCACAGTCCACTGTATTCGGGATGACTTCCAGATCTATAGTTTCAGACCTCAGATTGTTTCGGCATCCCCGTTGCGCGTGAGCATGGGTTTGGGTTCGACAACCCTGTTTTGGGCTGTGAGCCTCCATGACCTTCCGCTTACCTCAGGTTTAAGTACTCACAGAAGATACCCTTACAGGCAAACCAAAGAATATCCGGGCGCAAAGACCGGTCTGGTGGTTTTATGGAGTCAGGAGACCTGAAAATTGCATGGGCGCGGCAGTATATGCCGGTACTCGCGTCCATTCGGAAGCGCTTCGTCGAGGAGAGACCTTTCTCCGGTATGACCATCGGCATGGCCCTGCATGTCGAGGCAAAGACTGCGGTGCTGGTCGAGACTCTTGCAGCGGGTGGAGCTGAGGTGCATATCACAGGGTGCAACCCCCTCTCGACCCAGGATGATGTCTCGATGGCGCTCAATACCCGGGAAGGGATTCACTCCTATGCTCGCCGGGGTGCAAGCGTCGAGGAGTACTATGCGGCCATCGACCGGGTGCTCGATGCCAGCCCTGCGATCACCATCGACGACGGCATGGACCTCATTTACCGCATCCATACCGAGCGCCAGGAAGTGCTTGATACGGTCATCGGCGGGTGCGAGGAGACCACGACTGGCATCCACAGGCTCCGTGCGATGGAGCGGGACGGGGCGCTCAAGTTCCCTGTCATTGCTGTCAATGATACCCCGATGAAGCACTTCTTTGACAACGTACACGGCACCGGGGAGAGTTCGCTCGCCTCGATCATGATCACGACAAACGTCCTCGTCGCTGGCAAGCGGTTTGTTGTCGCGGGCTACGGTTACTGCGGTCGGGGACTCGCGCAGAAAGCACGGAGCCTCGGCGCCCGGGTCATCGTGACCGAGGTCGACCCGAGAAGGGCGCTCCAGGCGCACATGGATGGGTTTGACGTCATGACGATGGACCAGGCGGCGCCGTTAGGTGATATCTTCGTCACCACCACCGGCAATACGAGTATCATCACCGAGCGGCATTTCCCGAACTTAAATGACGGGGCGATCCTTGCGAACGCCGGACACTTCAACGTCGAGATCGACGTCGACTGGCTTGAATCGCACTCGGACTCCATCGTCCGTCGGGACGGTATCGACACATACATCCTCGGCGGCAAGACCATCCACGTTCTTGCCGAAGGCAGGCTCGTGAACCTTGCAACACCGAAGGGGATGGGCCACCCCATCGAGGTGATGGACCTGAGTTTCGCCGTCCAGGCTCTCTCTGCCGAGTTCGTTGCAAAGCATGGGCGTAAACTTGCTCCGGGTGTCCATGACGTCCCGTCCGCCATCGACGAAGAGGTGGCACGGCTGAAACTTGCCGCGCTCGGCCTCTCGATCGACCGGCTGACGCCCGAGCAGGAGAAGTACATGGCCAGCTGGGCTATCGGGACATAAAACACCACTCTTTTTCCCTTGAATATCAGGTACTGGAGAGAAGGGATCGGCTCCCCATCAGTTCTGCTGGCGGTCATCTGTGCTTTCCTGCATCTTGAGCATAAACCCATGGCCGCATCTCCGGCACCGATACTGTGTATATATGCCGCGCCCGGGGACATCGACATACCCAAGATATTCGCCGGAGGATCTGCACGTTGGGCATGCCGGCCCAAGATCGTCGAACCAGCAGCCGCACCCAAGACACTGGTGGATAGCATGCATCTGCGGTTTGATGGAGACGAAGTCCTTTATGCGGCTCCGACACCCGCAGATGGGGCAGGAAACAGGCCCGCCTCCTCCGGCGGTGCGCGACTGCCATATTGTCTTTCGGGTCGCGTCTAAATCGCGCACTTGCCAATCCCCCTCCAGGTGATGCAGCACCATCTCTTTTCCGCCCCCGTTGCACTTTTCAGCCGGTGCGGGCCGACCATTCTGTTCTGTCTCATGGATCATTATGGGGGTCGCGATCGTTTAATGATATCTATGGGTATCCTATGGTATCTCCCGAGAAGAATAAAAACACTATAATATAATTGCTCTGCCGGATACCTGAATAGGAAGATGGAATCCCCCGATAATATCTCAAGCAAGCAGGTGGGTGTTCGGCTCCCGGGTCACCTGTACCGGTGGCTGAAGGAGAAGGTTGATCGCGGTGAGTACTCGAATATGGCTCAGTCCGTTATCGGGGAATTGACGAAGGCTAAGACGCTCGAAGAGACTCGGTGCCGGGGGACCACATCGTACGATCTCTACGAGGACGAACCCCTCGTTCGGATGGTGAACGAGCGCATCGAAGATGTCCGGCGTGAACTTCTGGACGAGATGAAGCGGCGGCGCACCTGATCGAACGAGACTGCCACGGGTCGGGTAAAAGCGCCTTTGCCAGCATATCTTTCCGGATACGGCCTACCGGCTGCAAGGCGCCCCTGCGCTGGGGATGTCCAGGATGGAGATTCTTCTTATTTTGGGCCGCATCGGCGTTTTCGTCTCTCTTTAAACCATTTTTCATCGACTCCGGCAATCGGGTGACCTGCGTTTGTGCAGTATCGTCTGATACTCCTACCTCACCCCTGTTTGGGCGGCAGGCCTGCAGATATTGCGTACATTTTTATGCTCTGCAGTTTCGTAAACCAAATCTCGTTAATTTGGGCTTAAATCAGCTAAATTAAATATATTGGGCCGCAATTCTCTTACGAGTGATGCACATATGATAAGAACATCCCGGGTAGCTCTTGCTGCCATATCTCTGCTGATGGTCGCCGGTCTCCTGGTCGCCGGGTGTACGACCACCTCCGCACCCGAGCAGACGACCCTGACTGTCTTTACGGCCGCATCGCTCACAGGAGCCTTCACGGATATCGGCAGAGCCTACGAGGCGCAGAACGAGAACGTCAAGGTCGAGTTTGTATTCGACGGCTCACAGGCGCTCCGCACCCAGATCGAACAGGGGGCGAACGTGGATATCTTTGTCTCTGCGAGCACAAAGCACATGCAGGCCCTCCAGGACGGCGGGTTCATGGTGAACAGCACCGTGACACCGTTCCTTGAGAACAATCTCGCCCTGATCGTCCCGGTCGACAACCCGGAAGGGGTCACGGGTCTTGCCGACCTGAACAAATCTGGTGTAAAACTCGTCATCGGCACAAAGGACGTCCCCTTCGGGGACTACACCCGGCAGATGCTCGATAAACTGGCTGCAGACTCCGCATATGGCCCGGCATACCGGGACGCCGTGATGGCAAACGTTATCTCCGAGGAGACGGCGGTGAGCTCCGTGGTGCCCAAGCTCGCGCTCGGTGAGGCGGACGCGGCGATCGTCTACAAGTCGGACGTCTCCAAGGACGACCTCGAGAAAGTGATGCGGATCGAGATCCCGGCCGTGTACAACGTCAAGGCAACCTATCCGCTCGGTATCCTTGCGGAGTCACCGAACAAGGCCGAGGCAGAGGCATTCATAGCATTCGTCCGGGGCCCGGACGGCAGCGCCATTCTGACTGAGTATGGATTTGACCCGATCCCTGCCTGAGCGTGAGGCCTTCGCCTCCGGCAGCCGGACGCGGTTTGGGAGGGTGACACTTGCCCTCCTCACTGCCGTCCTCCTTGGGATCTTTCTCCTCTTCATCACGCTGCCGGTAGTCTCGCTCTTCCTGCGCATATCGCCGGAGGCGTTCCTCCGCTCGCTCGGCGAACCGGTGGTGCTCGACGCTCTCGCGCTCTCCCTCATCACCGCGGCGGTGAGCACGGCGATCGTTGTCCTCTTCGGGACGCCGCTTGCCCTGGTGAACGCCCGGCGGGAGTACCGCGGCAGGGAACTGGTCGACACCCTCACTGATCTCCCTATAGTCCTCCCGCCAGCGGTGGCGGGCATTGCGCTGCTGATGGCGTTCGGACGCCGTGGAGTTATCGGGCAGTACCTCGATATCTTCGGCATCCATATCGCCTTCACCACGCTTGCGGTCGTAATTGCTCAGGTCTTTGTCGCCTCGCCGTTTTACATCCGGCAGGCGAAAGCAAGTTTCGAAGCGGTCGACCGCCTCTACGAGGATGCTGCGCGAACCCTCGGAGCATCGCCCGCGACCGTCGCCTTCCGGATCACCATTCCACTCGCGTGGGGCGGGCTCGTCTCCGGGGCAATCCTCTCCTTCGCCCGAGCGCTTGGAGAGTTCGGCGCCACGATCATGTTCGCCGGGAACTTCCAGGGCAGGACCCAGACGATGCCGCTTGCTATCTATACGACCATGCAGGGCGATCTCGACGCCGCAATCAGCCTTGCCATCATCCTCGTGATGATATCGTTTGCGGTGATTGCCGCGGTGAAGATCGCCGCCAGGAGGAGGTACTGATGCTTTCCGTCCACGTCACAAGACACCTCCGGGACTTTACCCTCGACGTCGCGTTCTCAGTCCAACCCGGTGAAACCCTCGTCCTTATCGGCGAGAACGGAGCGGGCAAGTCCACGGTACTGAACCTGATCTCAGGCATCCTCACCCCCAAGAGTGGAAAGATCGTTCTCGGAGACCGGACACTCTACTCGGATGAAGAGCGGATCGATATCCCCGCCGAGAACCGAAATGTCGGCCACCTCTTCCAGTCCTACGCCCTCTTCCCGCACATGACCGTCTTTGAGAATGTGGCGTTCGGTCTACGGTGCAGAAAGGTCCCCAAAGCCGAGATAGCCAGAGTCGTAGCGGAGCAGCTCCGCTCGATGAACCTTGCCGATCTTTCGGACGTCAACGTCGCCAGGCTTTCGGGTGGGCAGCGGCAGCGAGTTGCCCTCGCCCGGGCGCTGGTGCTCGATCCCGAACTCCTCCTCCTCGATGAACCGCTCGCCGCCGTCGATATGCGGGCTCAAGGAGCGATGCGGAAAGAACTTCGCGACCGTCTCCGGAACGCCGGCATCCCCTGCATCGTCGCCACTCACAATCTCCGTGATCTTCTCGAACTCGGCGACCGTGTCTGCCTCATCGAGGAGGGAAGGGTGGCGGCCCTGGGAACGCCGGAGGAGGTGCTTTCGATGCGGGATAACGAGTTTATCGCGAGTTTCACCGGATTGGAACAATAATGACTTTATGGCCCGGGCGTCCACTTCAAGTCATAGCCGGAGGCCGCCATGCTCCCGGCTCCTCGGATGATGACCATGAAGATACGCGGATACGCTCTCCTCCTCGCACTGCTCGCGGCGGTCTCTCTTGCGCCCGGCTCGGCTGCAGGGGAGATCTCCATCAATTACTCGTTCAACGAGTCGCACGCGGAGATACACCAGCAGATGCTTGAGCGGAACGCATCCTTCGGCGAGTATTATGAGCAAGTCTGCCCCGAGTACCTGGAGAGCATGCCCCCGGATGTGAGGGCGCATCTCTATAGCACGACGATGGCGCGGTACGGAGATCTCGCTTCCGGCAGGGAGTTTGTGCCGCCCCTGGAGATAGGAAACGTCGCCATCACCACCGCCTCGCCCGTGATCTCGGTCTTCGGAGTGCCAGTTGCCCTCGTCACCCTCGGCCTTGCCGCCCTCGGTATCCTCATCCTGCTCACGGGAGTCTTGCTCGTCCGGGAGCGGCTCCGCGACAGGAACAAGTGAGTGTCACTGTACCCGGCGTGCCGGGCCACGAGCGCAGTAGAGGTACTCCTGGGCGTACCCGGCATACTCCCCGAAATAGCCTTGCGCAAACCGCCGGATCCGATCGTAGTCTGCCGGGGTGCACTTCCTCCCGGCGAGGTCGGGGAGGTAGGTCTCCGCCACGATCCGGTGGATCCAGACGTCGACCGGGAACGCCTCATAGAACCCGAATCCAAAGAGCAGCACACAGTCCGCCGCCTTCGGCCCGACGCCCCGAAGGTGCATCAGGGCCTGCCGCGCCTCCTCGAACGGGAGGGCTGCGACCCGCTCTGCCCAGTTGGGGTTTTTGCTCGCAAAGCAAGCAGCCTCCCGGAGATAGTCCGTTCGGTAGCCGAGTTTACATTCCCATAGGTCCGCACGGGTGCACGGAGCAAGTGCGTCAGGCTCCGGGAACGCGTATGCCGTGCCGAAAGGTCCGTCTATCGGCTCCCCGTAGCGCTCCGCCATGAGGGCGACCCGACGCTTCACTGCGGGGATGTTTGTGTTCGTGGCGCAGATGTATGAGGCCAGGCACTCCCACGGCGGCTGCGTCACAAGCCGGAGGCCGCGGCACTCCTCTATGGCGGCGCTGATTGCAGGATCACGGTCGATTGACGAGAGGATGGAAGGAAGATCCTGATCGAGCCGGAAGTAGTCGCGGATGAACTCCGTATCCGCCCCGAAAAACGTGAGCCGGTTTGCATCCTGCCGTATCCGGATTGCCCGGCCGTCGACGACGCCCTGCCACCACCTGCCTACCTTCTCCCAGCGGAAGGCCTGCCCGCAGGAGAGTGTCAGATCAAGGTCAAACGGCTGGTCGGGCAAGAGATCGATCGTCGTTGTCATGCCCGGGGTGTCCGGCAGGTAAAAAGAGGTTGCTTATTCTGCCTTCTCATTCTTCATCTGCTGGTAGACACAGGACTGAATGTCCTGGCCGAGTCTTCCGATGGCATCCGCCCGGCAGCGCGCGCAGTGGCGCATCTGCTTGATATACGGAGCGCACCGGTCCTGCATCTCCCGCTTCTCTTTTGGTGTTGGCGGCGTGATCCCGGCAAACTTATACTGCGGGATGAGCGGTATGACGTTGAACGTGAACGCCCCCATCTCTCCGACCTTCTTTGCAATCTCGGGGATATGCTCATCGTTGATTCCGGGGATGTAGACGGTGTTAATCTTGACAAACATCTTCTTTGCAACCGCCATCTCGATCCCCTTCAGTTGCTGAGAGAGGAGGAGTTCGGCTGCTTCCCGCCCGTAATACTTCTTTCCCTTGTAATCGACCCAGGAGTAGATCTTCTCGCCGATTGCGGGGTCGATCGCGTTGAGCGTGACCGTAACGTTCCCGACGTCGTATTTGGCGAGTTCCTCGATCGACTCCGGGAGCACAAGACCGTTTGTGCTGATGCACATGATCAGATGTGGGAACTCCTCGTGGACCAGCCGCAGTGTCTCAAACGTCTCGGGGTTTGCGAGCGGCTCGCCCGGCCCTGCGATGCCGATCACTTTTACATACGGGTGTTCCTTGATGACGTTTCTCGTGAGTTCCAGCGCCTCCTCGGGGGAGAGGACTCTGCTTGTTACGCCCGGCCGGCTCTCGTTCACGCAGTCGAAGTCCCGGATACAGTAGTTACACTGGATATTGCACTTCGGAGCGACGGGCAAGTGGCACCGCCCAAAGGCGTGGCATGCCTTGTCGGAGTAACAGGGGTGCTCGCTGATCTTGCGCAGTTGCTCTGGATCGTAGGGGACCTCCCTGCCCTGGACCGTCGCGGTCCGATACGATTCATCGGCCATATTACGTGATCTATCTGTCAGGGGACGTTATATACTGATGGGTATCTGCGGGTTGATGGTGCCTGCACCCTATGGCTTTCGCCCACCCATACAGATGTGCCGATGTTCCCTGATCCAGACCAAGGGTGAGGCGGATCTCGGGCCGGATGAGATTGACCGGGAAGAAACCGAGGTGGCTATGGTGCTCCTGGGTTTACACCATCAGCCGTCGGAAGTTGGCGCGCATGCGGCAAGCTTCCCGCTTGCGGCCCCGAGGGCCGCAACAAAGAGGACTGCCCGCATTGCTGTTTGCCATCCGACCAGGATCATCTCCTGCAGGCTCATCCGTATCCCGTCAAGGGGGGATCAATGCGTTCGCAAGGGTTGGTTGAGCAGACCGCCCTTAACCCTGCTCAAAAATAGAGGCCGATCAGGCCTCCTCACGGTCGAGATCGAGCGAGAGAGTCTCCTTATCGCCCTCTTGTGCCACCTTCTCATGATCCATCCCGAACCGTTCCTCTGCAGCTTTGAGGATCCGGCCGAGCATCTCGGGGTATGATATGCCCGCATATTTTGCCATCTTTGCGAGATGCCCGTCCCAGCACCAGCCGGGATTCGGGTTGACCTCGAGAAGTTTCGGATTGCCGTGTTCGTCAAGACGCCAGTCGAACCGGCAGTAGTCACGGCACTTCAGGCGTTCAAAGAGGGCGATGCAGCACCGCACAATCGCTTTCTCGGTCTCTTCCGGAAGTTCTGCAGGCCGTGAGACGATCATCCCATACGGCGAGTCAGGGAGCCACTTTGCTTCATAGCCGCAGATCCTGGGAAGATCCGGAGGCAGTGCGGAGTAGTCCTCTTCTGTAATAGGCAGTACTGTGCAGCATCCCGGAGGGTTCCCGATGATCCCTACACTGATATCCTTTCCAGTAAGGAACTCCTCGATAAGAAGTGAATGGTCGTATCCCATCTTCGCCCGCAGTGAGTTGATGATGTCGGCGAGCTCTTCAACGGAATGGGCGATGCTCTTTTGGGTGATGCCGTATGAGGAATCTCCTTCGTTCGGCTTGACGATCACCGGGAAATTTATCCCGATATCGTAAGTCCGGTCACCCGGGGTGATGAAGCAGGAGTCCGGCACCGGGATCCTCATCTCTCTTGCGACACCGTGTACAAGCGACTTATCGTAGCAGAACGCAAGCGCTTGCGGCCCGGAGCCCGTATACGGTATACCGAGCATCTCAAGAAGTGCCGGCACATGAAGTTCTTTTCGGGGGTCGTTGTTGAAGCCTTCATCGCAGAGATTGAAGACGTAATCGATCTTCCCTTTCAGTCTCGTGAGATCCTGGAGCATGGTCTCGTGCCGGGAGAGGTACGTGAATCGGTATCCCGGAAGCTCCCGGAGAGCCGCCTTCATCTGGTCGATGGTGTAGAAGTCGTCATCATCGAAGGTGCAGGAGGGTTTCAACGCGTCGGGTCTGGACGGGTCGCCCAGCAGCACCACGACGTTCTTTGCCTTCTTCTGCCCTCTCGTCTTCGTTGACGACCACTCTTTCCTTGTGACCGCGGTGACGATATAGCGGCGCTCCATCATGCCGAGGTCCTGGTTCCGCTGCGATTCCGTGGCGATCTCGTGGAAGGTGATGGAGGAGAATCCTGCCCGTTCCAGGAGCCGCCGGAGCGCGTCGGGGGTGTAAAGGCGCTCGGCATAGAACTGGTCGGCTACGACGCCCTTGTTGACGTCGGTGATCACCTCTCTGGATATCAGGCGCTGGGCATCGAGCGAGAGCGACCGTTCGCGGCAGACGAACATCGTACGGTCGATCCACTCCCATGACCTCGGCTGGAAATGCTCTTTTAAGTACTCGCCGTCGGCCACATCCAGAAGCACTCGCCCCCATGGTTTGAGGATGCGCCGCAACTCAGTAAGAATCCGCAGGTCTTCCTCGACAGAGTCCAGGTAACCAAAACTGTTCCCGAGAACAAGGACGACGTCGTAGGTGTCGGTGCGATACGGCAGCCGGCGCGCATCTCCCTCACGGAATCTGACAGAGAGCCCCTCCTTCTTTGCAGTCGACCGGGCCCGCTGGATCAGGTAGTGCGATTGGTCGAGACCTTCGGCGTTATAGCCCCTGCGCGCGAGTTCGAGCGTGTGTCTTCCCTGGCCGCAACAGAGGTCGAGGATCTTCTGATCCGGCTCCAGATGCAGGATCTCTATTATTCTATCAATCTCGCTGCTGGTGATCCGCTGGTCGTCAACGACGTCGCCATCGGTCTTTAAGTAGAGATGGTTGAAGATACCCTTCCACCAGTCGGGTTTCACGTGCTCTTCAAGATTCGGGACAGGACCAATTGTCCGTCTGTGGTTATTCTTCTGTCTACTATCCGGGGGTTCGTCCGTGTGAATATCGTCTGTCATGCTGGGCCACTCACCCTGTTCCCATAATCTGGGAGGAAATAGCAATTCGTTCGGTTGTAAAAGAGAAATGGTTTAACGTGTGCCATATCTGGATGATCATTCGGTAGGATAGTATCGATAAAAGGGTTATGCCGCAACTTTCTCCATCCGTGGAAATGCCCGAACTACGCTGTTCTTTCATTCTACAGATGTCCCCCACGCGCCGGGGCCGCGGATACTGCATGGATGGGTGCACCGAAGTTGCAGATCGTTGTTGGGTTTTATGAGACGCACTTATATATGCAGGCAGGTAGTCTGTATGTGTGCAGATTATCTGCATGGTTGAATTATATGGATGAAAGATTTTCTGGCCGGGGTTCCCGTTCATACCAGGACCGCCCCCGCGAGTTCCACAAGGCAGTCTGTTCCGACTGCGGCAAGGAGTGCGAAGTTCCATTTAAGCCAACGGAGGGTCGGCCCGTCTACTGTCGCGACTGCCTTCCAAAGCACAGGAAACCCCGCTTTTGAGTAGTTTGTTCGAATAAAGTCATTAATGTGAGTGAAATTCCGATGGAAGAGAGATTTTCTGGCCGGGGTTCCCGTTCATACCAGGACCGCCCCCGCGAGTTCCACAAAGCAGTCTGCTCCGACTGCGGCAAGGAGTGCGAAGTTCCTTTCAAGCCGACGGAGGGTCGGCCTGTCTACTGTCGCGACTGCCTTCCAAAGTACAGGAAACCCCGATTTTAATCCCTTTTTTTCAGCTGACGTTGTTCTGCGGTTGTGCAGACGCGCTCCGTGAATCCTTCTAACGTGAGAGAGTTAGACGATCAGCCTCCTTCGCATCAGCCTGATAGCGAGAAGAAAGAAGAGCAGCGTCGCCACGGCAATCCAGGCGAGACTGAAGAGGTTGATCGGCGAGAATGCAGCGAGGGTGATCGCCCGGTTGACGCTGACGATATGCGTGAGCGGGAGGGCGGCAAGGGCGAAGTACTGGACCGGCTGCGGCAGGAGGTCGAGGGGAAAGAATGTCCCTGAGAAGAGAAACATCGGGGTGATGAAGAGGAATGACGGATAATTCAACGCATCGATGCTCGGCGTGATCGCCGTAAAACACATCGCTATCGCCGCAAAGAGAAGACCGGCAAGGAACGCGAAGGGAATGAGGAGCAAGGATGAGGGCATGGCCACGACATCGAAGATGACGAGCACCGGGAGCATCAGCGCCGCATAGATCATCCCCCTGGTCGCGCCCCAGAGCATCTCCCCGGCGATCACCTCATCGATGCTGACGGGTGTTGCGATGATGGCGTCAAACGTCTTCTGGTAGTACATCCGGACATATGACGAGTAGGTGCACTCAAAGAAGGCCGAATACATCACCGATATCGAGACGAGGGCCGGTGCGATGAAGACCGGGTACGGTATGCCGTCCACAGCCTCTATGTAGGTCCCAAGCCCAAACCCAAGTGCCAGGAGGTAGAGCACCGGCTCGACGAAGGGTGGGATGAAGTTCACCCGGTAGGTTCGAAGAAACGCATCCCAGTTTCTCCGCCAGACGCTCCATACCCTGCTGCTGATCTCGACCATCGTCTCTTCACTCCCGCAGGCTCCGGCCGGTCAGCCGCAGAAAGACATCCTCGAGAGTTGCGGGGCGGACCGTCACCGCCGCTTTGTGCCGGCAGACCTCGAGCAGGTCGCGTGCAATCTCATGGGGGTTATCCGTGAAGACCTGGACCACATCCCCGGCAAGGTCGTAGTCCACGCCGAGCTCGTCCAGGCGAGCGACTGCCGTCTCCACCCGCTTGACCTCGACGACGTCGCTTCCGGCATGTTCCCGGATGAGGTCCGCCGGCGCCCCCTCAACGAGGATCTTCCCGTGATCCATGATCACAAGCCGGTCGCAGAGGCGTTCTGCTTCGTCAAGGTAATGTGTGGTGAGGACGAGGGTGTTACCTTTCGCCTGCAGGTTCCGGAGTTTCTCCCAGATCAGGTGCCGTGCCTGCGGGTCGAGCCCGATGGTGGGCTCATCGAGTATGAGCAGTCTTGGTTCGTTGATGAGTGCTCGGGCGATGATCAGCCGGCGTTTCATCCCGCCGGAGAGTTTCTCGATCAGGACATCCCGTTTCTCCTCCAGTTGCATAAACGCAAGGAGTTCTTCGGCTCGCCGCTCCGCCTCATGCTTGGGGATACCAAAATAGCGTGCATAGACCAGCAAATTCTGGTAGGTTGAGAAATCCGGATCGAGGTTGGTCTCCTGAGGCACCACGCCGAGGCGGCTCTTGATCTCCTGCTGGTGAGTATCCACGTCCATGCCAAAGACCTCGAGCGTTCCGCCGGTCTTAGGGGAGATGCACTGGATCATCTTCATGGTCGTCGTCTTTCCTGCCCCGTTGGGGCCGAGAAACCCAAAGACTTCTCCCTCCCTGACACGAAAGGAGATACGGTCGACCGCAACAAGGTCTTCAAACCGCTTCTCGAGGTCCTGCGCTACGATGATGTCGCCGATTCTCTCTGCCTCCTGATACGCTGTGGGGTCGTGCAAGTACAACACTCTTTCGCTTAATGGCCCTGCTCCCGGGTTGGTGCGGGACCTACTTTCCGCGCAGGCGGTTGGTGTTCTTGATCCCTGGGCGATTTTGCCGGGATCTCAATCCGCCTGGCTGAGCCTTGCGCATCCCTTTTACACAAACAAAACCCACCACTGTACTTCGTACGCAGTTACAGCGATACCATGACGGATAATGTTGCAGAGATGGGCTGGGCTATCTACCCTTCCGATTCCGTGTATATCAGCTCGTCGAGCGGTCGTGGACGGGGCGTCTTCGCCCGCAGGAGGATTGATGCCGGTGAGCTGATCGAGGTCTGCCCGGTGATCGTGCTTGGTGGAGCAGATGATCAGAAACTCCTTGACCAAACGCGCCTCTTTGACTACTACTTTGCCTGGGGGAAAGACCCGGAACTTGCCGCCGTGGCGCTGGGTTATGGGTCTCTCTACAATCACTCCTACCATGCAAATGCAGATCATATCTGCGACGTTCCCCGGGGGGAGATCCGCATCTATGCACATCGGACCATAGAGAAAGACGAGGAGATCACCATCAACTATGGCGGCCGGCCGGACTGCCCTGACCCGGTCTGGTTCGACGTCGTGGGAGAGGATGGGTAACTCCTCTCCTGCTAAGCCTCTTTTCGCCCCGTAATCCTCTATCAGGCACTGAAAGCGCGATCTCCTGTAGGCCTTGGGCATGCTCATTCGGTTTCTACCCGGACATCACCCAGGTTGCCTGCGATATCTCTCCCGACATCGGATGGTGGCGATCGGTCTTGATGGAGACGCGAGCTCAATGGTATCCGGCGCTGGCGGTTGGATGCGGTGTGCCAACCCCTCCGGGCCGCTCCAGTGTCTGCGTCTAAATCTCCAGTGGAAATTGTGGGGTTTGCGATAATCTCTCTAAATTTTTGAGATCCTCTCCTCACTCCATACCGGCAGCCAACTCTCCTAACCTCTCTGCTGACCGTATGGACCGCTCAGAAATGGTCTTTGTTTCGGACCATCTCCAGGGATTCGTGGGCAATTTGGGACTCTCTCAAAAAGCCTCTGGAGTGTGGGGCTATGAGTGCGAAAGGTATGGTTTGAAAGCTCCACGCAGTGCCTGGATGAGCCGTGTTGGTCGGTATCATACCTACCCTATCTGCGGATAATCAGTTGCACCTGCTTGGTCTGGACGATCCCCTCCCCGGTTGCTCTCACCGTGGCGTCCACTGTCGTTGTGGAGACGAAAGGCGGGAGATCAGGGGTTATGACCATATATGTGACCGGCGGGTAGGGTGGGGAGACCGTGCCGAGGTCCCTGGTATCGCGGTACGCGCCGTCGAGAGCCGTAGCAGAGACCTCAATCCTGACGGGTGCGGCGAAGCCGTTCTCGGGGTGCACCGTGAGCGTGAAGTTGACCGGATCTCCGGGCCGGGCTGTGACGGTTGTGGGCGTCACGCTGATGGAGAATGTACGGGGGGCCGTTGTTGGTTCCGATGCCTCTGTCGCGACCGGTATCCCTGATGTTGGGGTCGGAGACGGGCCGGTCAGCCCTGGAGAGGGAGGTGCGCCCCCGTCTTGGAGGGTAATGTAGACGATGACGGCACCGGTGAGTATGATACAGATGATGACCGCGATCAGAAGAGATGAGACCTCTCGCATCATGGCTCCGGCACCTCAACGTCCCGGGGTATGGGCATAGCGGCTGCCGGTCTATTTATGTGTTGCCGCCTTGCGTGGAAAAAGGTGGGATTTTCTCAATCGGTGGCAACCATGACCTCGGTCGACTTGACCATGGCATAGATTGTGACCTACACCCCGGGCTAGGGGCTGTCACACTTCCCTGAAGACCGCATGGTGGATCAAAAACGATCGAGATGACCCTGCCGCTGCAGGGCCATACTGGAATGGGCCTGCCCGGATTCGAACCGGGGATCTTCGCCGTGTAAGGGCGACGTCATGACCAGCTAGACCACAAGCCCGTGGATGCTCTATAGTGTTTCGCATCGTAAGGGATAAACGTTGTTGCCCTGTCAGGGGTTTCATCGCGCTTTCGCGGTGTTCAGGGGGTATGGATAACTCTGAAGCAGGTGCTATCTTGGGCGGGATGAGATCTCCCGCGTCAAAAAAATGGTTAGATGAATCCGAAGGACTTCAGCGTCACTTCGGGATTGACGGCTCCCACGTGGTAGACAACACCCTCGGAGAGCTCGTTGATGACGACCTCGGCCGGAGAGAAGAGCGAGGTGTCGATCTGGTAGAAATCAAAGTTGGCTTCCTTGAAGATATCGTAGAACGGTTTTCCGTACCCCTTGGATTTGTTGCTTGGGATCTTCTCAAGGTAGTCCTTGATCTCTGGGGCGTTCATCGTCAGCATGATGCTGCCATGGTAGATCGTTGCGTCGTTGGTGCTCCCCATCGCCTTCGTGCCGTCCTTCTTGACGGGGGCAATCGGGGCGTGGCCGATACCGGCGGTGATCTTCTTCGTGTCGAAGCCGAGTTCGTTTAACTTGTAGACTGCTGTCTCGACGCAGCGCCCGGCGACCTGAACCGAGCCGACAATCGATGCCGTGGGGGCGACGACCGCGCAGGTGTTTGCCACATCCACATTGCATGCCTCGGCGATCTTCTCCATCACACCGGCGTTCGGGAGGTGGTCGCTCTCAAGACAGATGACCGCGTAGTCGAACTCGTCTTCGTAGTCGATGACCTCGTAGGTATGCTTGGGCTTGAGCGAGAGCGCCCGTGCAGGGCCGCTGCCCATGGCAAAGTACTTGTTGACGTTGATCGTCCAGCCCGCCTTCTGGGCGCCAAGGCATGCAATGGCCGGAAAGTCTGTGCTGACCTCGATGAACGGGATTGGGACGTCTTTGATCCGGCCCATTGTGATGTTAACATCACCGAGTCCACCCAAACAGATCTCGGTGAATTGCTTTCCGGCCCGGTATCCGCCGGGAGTACTGACGCCGCAGTCTATAATGCGTGCGCCGTTGTCGAGCTCATGGGGGACGGCATGGAATTCCTCGGCATATTCGAAGAGTTCCTCAAAAATATCCAGTGCCAGTTCATTCACGCTGAGCATGTGGAAAACCTCATCAGAGTACAAGCGGTGGCAGAACAGATAAGGGTTATCAATCGGTTGCGGATAGCGGGATATATCACCCGCCTCTGAGGCAGTCGAAGGTGGGTTATGAAAGGCTTATGACGCTGCTGTCTGCTCCAATCCCAGTTGCTCCAGCACACGCTTGGGATCATAGCGGAGGCTGATCAACCGGGTCCGCCCCCGACCCTGGCGATAATGGAGGTTTAAGAGGCGCATTGCGTCGAATTTCCTGACCATCTCGTAGTATTTGGTGTAACTGACGCCAACTTTCTCTTTGACGAAACGGTAGACATCACCGGCGTTCATCTCCTGATCACGGATCGACATCTCGGCAATTCTGCCGAGCACCTTCTTCTCTTCCGCTTTAAGCGCCCGGATCGAGTAGGCCAGATGCAGGTACCGCGAGACCTCATACGCCTTGCAGATATCCTCCCGCTCGATTGAGCGACGGGCCGCTTTCTCGGCGTTCAGGGTCGCCCGCTTCAAAAGGTCGATGCCGACCCGGAGGTCGCCGCTCTTCATGGTCTGCTCAACCACGAGGTCCAGCATCTCGCGCCGGAGAACATTCGGGTAGAGCCCCTGTATGACCCGCTCTTCGAGGATGGCACGGATCTCCCCCTCCGAGTAGGGGGGGAAGTATATCTCGGTGGGACGGAAGACCGACGCCACCCGGGCATCCACCTCGCTCTGCAGGCTGACGGACATATCGCTGACGATGGCGATAACACCGATCCGAACCCCCGGATAGGTCTCATGAGAGCGGAGCAGGGGATAAAGAACCTGGTTGATCTCGTTTTCATGGAGGAGATAGTTTGCATCATCGAGCGCTACAAGGAGCACCTGCTCCTCCCGCTGAAGGTGTCGGGCTATGGCGTCAAAGACCTGTTTGAAGGATGTGCCGGATGCTGGAGGCAGGTGGCCGGTTATCCGTCGGTAGATCTGAGAGAAGATGGCAAACTTGGTGTTGTCGATCTGGCAGTTGATGTAGACCGGGACCAGTTTCTTTGTCGCCTCTTCGATCTCGGCAAAGATCTTCTTTACGCTTGTCGTCTTCCCGGTTCCCGGGAGGCCCCGGCAGATGGTGTTCTGAGGTCGGACGCCCCGCAGGCCCGGCCGTATCTGGAAGGCGAGCTCCTGCATTTGAGCATCGCGATGGTTAAACTGCTCAGGGACGTAATCGATCTCGAAGACTTCGGGGTCCCGAAAGAGCGTCTCATCCCACATGAGCAGGTTCCTCTTCATCATACAATCCTCGGATATTGTAGTATTTATAACCTCCAGGTTGTGATATCCTCATTGCGCAATCAAAAATGGGTTTAGGGCTGTTCCATGCATTTCTTGCAGAGCGTCTTGCTCATGAAAAGTTGGGAGAGCTTTGCCTGGGATTTCGTCACTTCTGCCCCGCATAATTCGCAGACGTCACCTGCCGGTGCAGCTGCCGGCTTACCTTCCGTTTGCTCCGGTTTTTCTGGAGCTTGTTTCTGGTCGGGCTCTGGTTTTTGAGCAATCGGGGCCTTCTCCTCTGAGGTTTCGGGCGGTTTTGGAATATTCGCAGGTTGCGGCTGCTCCGGGGCCGGCGGAATAGCCGTCTCAATGACCTCCACCGGGGGACAGGAACTCTCCTTTTGCTGTTGCGCCGGCTCACCCTTCACCATCGTCGGTGCTGTCGGGATGGCAGGTTCTACCTCTGCGGCCGCTTTCGTCTGCTCTGCGGGTTTTGCTACCAGGACACGCCTGCGGTATGCATCCACCCGTTCGGCGGTTGCCGGATCGCCACGCCCGAGCCGGGCAAGTATCCCGTCAAGGAACGCGATAAGGTCGTCCACATCCTCGTGAGTCTCTACATCTCCTTCGACCTCGAGGCGGAGGTTTTCATAATTCTCGAGGTTGACGGTGATCCCGATGGTGACTTCCTTCTTTCCTGACATATATTCTAATAAATATTGTATTCCAATATATACAATTCCACCGGCGCCCTGTATCGGCCTGCCATTCGGTCTCTCCGGTCCTCGATCTTTGCTCCTGCAGAGGAATCGATCTTCGTAGTTGATCATCTATTCTGTAGAATTAAGAACCCTCCAAAGTGTTCACATAATTCTGATCCCGGCCGTCAGGTGAGCACACGGGACCAATGGAGATTTCTGTAGAACTGAGCGAAAACCAGGTTCGTGGTTGATGTAATGGCCGATTTGTCTGCCCATTGATTTTTATATCCCTATTGCTATACTGGGTGGAGCCCGGTGGCTATGCCCGGTAATCCATACGTTATCCAGGGAGCACAATGATCACCTATCTGCATGCCTGGCTGGCAGAACCAGCCCGGATACACGCCGCTGGCAAATGCCGATCAATCTCCCTCCTTATCGGTATAACTCTCAGTCTCCTGCTTGTCCAGGGTGCTGTTGCCGTACCCACAATACTGTATGTTGCGGCAAGCGACGGCAACCCCGCATCAAAGGCGCAGGCCAACTACACCTGTGACGGCTTCGATGACCAGGTGGAAATTCAGATGGCGCTTTCCGCCCTTCCGGACGGCGGTAAGGTTGTCCTTTCAGATGGCACGTTCAACTGCTCAGGAAGCATTGCCCCGACGGCAGGAACGACGCTTTCCGGCCAGGGACCGGATGCCACAATCATATTGTTTAGCCAGAACGGGAGGCTCAATCTCTCACAGGTGCGTGTTACCTTGGATGGTTTTCGCATCGAAGGGACCGGCTATAAAAATCTGAGCACAGAAACGACTCTTGATCTCAGCCAGTGGCTTGGCGTGCTTACTATCTATGCAAGTCACGCTCGTATCTATAATGTCACCGGTACGGCTGACTCAAGTATACAGGCGGTCTTCCTCCTGCTCCACGACCCGAATGTCTACGCTCCTCCTCTCGAGGATATCGAGTTCGTAAACTGCAGGGCCGTGGATCCCGAGACCTACGGGTTCCTTCATAACGCCTGGGGAACGGAGAATACGACGATCCGCGATGTCCGTTACGAAAGCTGCCAGGCAATCAACTGCGGTAGAAACGGGGCGTTTAATCCTTGGGTGACCGGCTTTGACTTTGCAGAGTTAAACAACATCGAAGGTCTTTGGGTGAGCAACTGTTCTGCTGAGGGAAGTCTGGAGTCCGGATTCCATTTTGAGTGGGACCCGGTGAAGCGGGACTGTGTCCTCATCAACTGCTCAAGTCGGAATAACGGAAATAAGCCCTGTCCCGAGACGTATCGTATCGGCGACCCGAGCATCTTTGGATCCGGCTTCTACCTCCCTGGAGGTCAGGTCTCTCTGATAAACTGTCATGCCGAAGGTAACAGTATGTTCGGTTACTTTATCGTCAACCCAAACGGTATGCTCCTCTACAACTGTACCGAGAGCAGCACCGGGCGCACCCGGATTGCAGACCTCCCTGTAGCACCCATATCGTACTGTATCCTCCAGTCGATGCCCATTTCCGAGAACCCATCCCTTGTCATGGAGCACTGCAAGAGCGCTGACTCCGGTGGCTGGGGTATCTTCGTCTGCGGTACGGAGAATGCCCTTATCCGGAACTTCACCATGACGAATCCGGCAGGTGTCGACGGCATCGGGTCGATCCTGGGATGCCCCTCCGGAACCCTCCTGGTGAACTCAACGATCGATGCGGGTGTCTCTAACTCAACTATCGATCTCTCCGCGTCGGGAGGAGGACTGGAGACGTTGCTGTACATAGCGAACAATAGAAATGTCACATACTCCGGGAGGATTGTCTCTGATGCCGCACACCCTGTTCTGGCTGAGGACGATGGGGCTTTGGGTGTGGATCTCTCAAGGCTTGAGGTGTTACCGGCGAACAGTACCGAATAGATGCGTAGACTATTCCAGGTGCTCCTGTTCCGCAAGCGCCGCAGACCATAGTGAAGGATACCTCCTGGTCCAGAGATGCCGCTGTTCCTCACTATCGCTATCGAGTCGCCTTTATTGGTGAGGATGTGCCGGGCGACCGCTCCTCCCCACTGAAGTGGCTGCCCTTCTGCCTGTTTCCTTTCTAAAACCTTAAATGGTACTTGGCTATCATAGGGTATACGTCAGGCAGAAGACGCCGGGACTTCTCTTGGTCCCGCGATTAGACGGCCATGGCGCCCTGACGACGCTGAACGAGTAATGGGTAGGTCATAGTTCCATGCCAACGAGACTGCATCTGGGAGCCAAAGAGAAGCGCATTCTCATTGCCATCGCGTTCCTGGTGGCTGTAATCGGTGCTGTTGTGCTGTTTATGCACTTCTTTCCGCCGGTCCCAAAACCCCCCCCTCTCCCTCCCTCACCGATCACACCGATCCCCACAACACCGGTGGTGCCCCCGGAGGTCCCCGGGCCGACGGTCGTTGTCGCGGCAAGAGATAGCAGCCCTGCCTCAAAGGCCCGGGCTGATATCCACTGTGATGGGACCGATGATCACCTCGATATCCAGAGGGCGTTCGAGCGTCTGCCATCGTCGGGCGGCACGGTCGCCCTGACCGAAGGTACGTTTAATTGCGCCGGGAGTATCTACCCGCGTGCGGACTCCATGCTCCGTGGGGAAGGTCCTGATGCGACGTTCCTTGAGTTTACCAAAAATGGACGGCTTCTCGTCTCCAATGAATCAGTCACTCTCTGTAACTTCCACATACGGGGCACCGGTTATTCAGGAACCGGGAAAGAACCCTGGCTGGGTGTGCTCACCATTTACGCGAGCCACGCAAAGATCCTTGGTATCGAGGGGACAGCTGATGCGAGCACCCAGGCGGTCTTCCTCCTGCTCCACGACCCAGATATCTATGCGCCGACCCTTGAGGATGTTGAGTTCATCAACTGCAGGGCTGTAGACACCGGAACCTACGGGTTCCTCCACAACGCCTGGGGCTCAACGAACAAGGTGATCCGAAACGTCCGCTACGAGAACTGCGAGGCTATCAACTGCGGCAAGTTCGGGCAATTCAACCCCTGGGTGACCGGATTCAACTTTGCAGAGTTAAACGATATCGAGGGTCTTCGCGTAACAAACTGCCTTGCGGAGGGGACCCTGGAGTCCGGATTCCACTTTGAATGGGAGCCCCAAAAACGCGATTGCATCCTTGAGAACTGTATCAGCAAGAATAACGGGCAAAAAGCCTACCCGATGAAACCCTACCGGGAGGACGACATGTCAACCCACTACTTCGGGTGCGGGTTCTACGCTCCCCGTGGTGATATCACCTTCATCAACTGTTACTCCGAGGGGAACAGTCGGTATGGGTTCTACGCAACGAACGGCGGTAAACTCTACAATTGCATCGATCGAAATGTCGGTGCTGGAAAGACTGACTATCGGATCGTCCAGCCTGCATCGTTTTACGCCGCCCCAACCCAGTCAATAGCCCCGTCCCTGGTGCTTGAGAACTGTTCGAGTATCGACTCAAACGGCTATGGCCTCCAGATTGACCTTGCAAGTGATGTCTGGATTAGCGGTTTTCACCTTATAAACCCCGCCGGAATCGACGGAAAGGCAACTAATCTTGGGGGCTCCTACGGGGGACCGCTGGCGAATTCGGTGATTAATATCTATGCGTCGGGAGACCGGGCTGAGACGTTGATCTGGGCCAGAAATAATGAAAATGTCGAATATTCTGGCCAGATCATCTCAAATGCCCCAAAGCCTTTTGTGATTGAGGGTGATCGTACCCGGGCAGTTCGAATTAAAGATATGGAGATTGTCTCCGCAAGTCTCGCGCCTTACTCGAATGGCGTTATCCTCTCGAATTCGGTGCCTGCCGGTGCGGTGACCTTTGAGAATGTGGCGGTCACCTCGAGGACGCAATAGACTGTGCGGTATTGTTTTGGGGCGTCGAGCCCCAAGAGAACTACTTTTTCTTGTCTGACGGACCCCTCCTGTTCCGGGCGGCCTCTCCCTCGCCATGATGCGGCAGGGATGACGGATTGCCGGATCGTTTGACCGGACGACCTCTTTGAATTCTTGAGCATATTGAGTTATCCGGTCAATTACTCCAAATCCGTCTGAATTTCCGTATGTTTGTAGAACGTGACCTGTCTGGACGCACACTATAAGGTATGTGCGCAAATTTTTGTTACTATATTTAGTATTTTTCATTTTATGTTGATGATGGCTGACATATGAAAAAAGTTGATTTAAAGAAATTTATCAGTTTTTTTAAATTTTAGTGTGATTGTGTTTGTTTGTTTAATTTAAAAAACATTTTAAATCAGGTTTGTCAGATAATGCTGTATCTCCCGAGAGGTGAGATAATGCGAGACAAACGGACAACCAAGTTGCTAATCGCAGCTCTCCTGATCGTCGGGCTCGTCCCGATTGTCGGAGCGCTCGAGACGACCCCCACAGTCATTGTCGCGGCAAGCGACAGCAGTGCGGCTGATAAAGCCGCGGCTGACTATGTCTGTGATGGGGTCAACGATCATGTGGAGATTCAGGCAGCACTGAATGCCCTGCCATCATCCGGTGGTGTTGTCCTTCTCTCCAGTGGAACGTACAAGTGTCCCGGGATCATCTCCCCCCCAGCAAGGGCAACGCTCGCTGGGGAGGGGCCGGATGCGACGTTCCTTGAGTTCACCCGTGATGGGCGCATCAACATCGACCGTGAGTACGTTACTGTGGACGGGTTCCACATCAAGGGGACCGGCCACACCGCCAACGCCAAATGGCTCGGTGTGATGACCGTCCGGGCAAGCCACGCAAAGATCCACAACATTACAGGAACTGCGGATGCAAGCATCCAGTCGGTCTTCATCCTGATCCACGATCCAACCGTCTATGCGCCGACCCTTGAGGATGTCGAGTTCGTCAACTGCAAGGCTGTGGACACCGGGACCTACGGGTTCCTCCACAACGCCTGGGGCTCGACGAACAAGGTGATCAAGAACGTCCGCTATGACAACTGCTCCGCGATCAACTGCGGTAAGTACGGGCAGTTCAACCCCTGGATCACCGGGTTCGACTTTGCCGAACTCAATGACATGGACGGTCTCCGCGTGACGAACTGTCTTGCGGAAGGGACCTTGGAGTCCGGGTTCCACTTCGAGTTCGATCCCAAGGTGACGAACGCGGTCCTTGAGAACTGCGTGAGCCGAAACAACGGGCAGAAGCCTTTCCCAACGCGGGCCTACAATCCAAACGACATGTCGACCCACTACTTCGGGTGCGGCTACTACGCTCCGAACGCTGATGTGACGTTCATCAACTGTACGGCGGAAGGCAACTCCATGAACGGGTTCTATACGACCAACGGCGGCAAACTCTACAACTGTGTCGAGAAGGACACCGGTATCGGTAGGACTGACTTCTCCTATCGAGTGCCGGCCGGCTACTACAGTGTCCCGTCCCGTTCGCTTAACCCCTCCACGGTGATGGAGAATTGCACGAGCATCAACACGAACGGCTACGGCCTTCAGGTTGACCTTGCAAACAACATCAAGATCCGGAATTTCCACCTGATCGACCCGATCGGGTACAAAGGTAAGGGTTCGAGCCTCGGGGGCACCAACGGCCAGTTCGACAATGCCGAGGTGAGCATCTACGCCTCGGGTGATCGGGTTGAGACGCTGGTCTGGGCCAAAGAGAACATAAACACTGTCTTCTCTGGCCAGATTGTCTCCAACTCCTCAAAGCCGTTCGTGATCGAAGGTTACAGAACCAAGAATGTCCGTGTTAAGGACATGGAGATTGTCTCCAGTACGCTCCCTGCGACCTCCTCCGGTGTGACAATTGCAAACACGGTCCCGGCCGGTCAGGTGACTCTTCAGAACGTGAAGGTGACACGCACCGGTTCACCGGTACCGACACCGACAATCACACCGACAACCCCGGTTCCCACCGCTACACCGGCTCCCTCCGGGAAACCGGACCTTGTGGTGACCGACATCTCCTGGAAGCCGGCCAACCCGGCTGCCGGGGATGCGGTGACCCTCCAGGCCACCATCAAGAACCAGGGTAGCGCCCCGACACCCGCGGGCGTAAAGCACGGCGTCCTCTTCACGTTTGATGACGGCGCTGCCGGTCCAGGGGTATGGTCCGATACCCACACGGAGTCTATTGCTCCGGGCTCATGGGTTACAGTGACCGCAAACGGCGGCTCAGCCGGTGCGCTCTGGAAAGCCCTCGAGGGTACCCATACCGTGAAGGCCACCGTAGATGACGTCAACCGGATCGCCGAGAGCAATGAGAACAACAACAGTAAGACTGAGCAGATTGTAGTCAAAGGTGCGGCGTCGAAGCCCACCCCGACCCCCACCACCACGCCGGCTCCCGCCGGGAAGCCGGACCTTGTGGTGACCAACATCTCCTGGAAGCCAGCCAATCCGGCCGCCGGGGATGCGGTGACCCTCCAGGCCACCATCAAGAACCAGGGTAGCGCCCCGACACCTGCGGGCGTAAAGCACGGCGTCCTCTTCACGTTTGATGACGGCGCTGCCGGTCCAGGGGTATGGTCCGACACCCATACTGGTTCGCTTGCCCCTGGTGCGTCAATCACGCTGACTGCAAACGGCGGCTCGGTCGGTGCAACCTGGAAGGCCATCACGGGAACTCATACCGTGAAAGCTACCGTAGATGATGTCAACCGGATTGCCGAGAGCAATGAGAACAATAACATCATGAGCAAGGTTATTGTTGTCAAAGCCCAGTCCGCCCCCACGAAGGGCGACCTCAACGGAGATGGCACCGTTGATTGGGCAGACGTGACGATCGTCGCCGGAATGGTCCAGGGGACTACCAAGCCCGATGCCGCTGCCGACTTTGACGGAAACGGCGTCGTGGATTGGTCTGACGTTGCCAAGATTGCAGATCTCTTCTTTGGCAGAACAACGTCACTGTGAACACTTGTCGGGGCTAGAGTTGTCCTCTAGCCTCATCCTTTGTTTTAACATCGGGGGTAAAGGGAGCAGAGCGGTGGATACATCTATATAGATGTCGCTCGATAATGGCGCCCGATGGCTGTAGCACTCCCCAAAAACTTCAGTGAGGTCAGGCATCACCTGCAGGAGCCGCTTATCAGAAATTCGTTCTTCATCATGGCCTCCTCGCTTGTTGCTGCGGGCTTTGGATTCTTCTTCTGGATGATTGCAGCCCGGCTTTACTCGCAGGCCGATGTGGGCATCGCAACCGCTCTGATGTCGTCCATGGGGCTTCTCATCCTCATCTCGCGGCTTGGCCTGGATCAATCAGTGATCCGGTTCTTCCCCAGCCGTGACAAGAACCGGGTGCTCGGAACCGCCCTCCTTGTGCCGACAGCAGTGGCGCTTGGTGCGGGGCTGATCTTCATTGCGGCAGTGGATGTCATATCCCCCGAGCTTACGATCGTCAAGACGGTCGCACCGCTCTACCTTGCCTTCCTCGGTACCTACTCCATCACCTGGGTCTTTGAGGGGGCGTTCAACGCTCTACGGAAGTCTGAGCACTACTTTACTTTGAATCTCCTTTACGGTTCGAGGATCCTCTTCCTCCCCCCTCTGATCTTCCTTGGGGCAATGGGAATCTTCAGCGCCTATGGTCTCTCGTTTGTCCTCGGGCTCATTCTCTCCCTCTTCCTACTCTCCCGGTGTTCCGTACGGCCGGCACTCTGCGTAGACCGGGTCTTTCTGCGGGAGGCGTGGCAATTCTCTGCCGGTGCGTATATCGCCGGGATACTGATGTCCGCCCCGAACATGGTCATCCCGATCATGGTCCTCCACGTGCTGGGAGCGGAGAGCACCGCGAGCTACTACATCACCTATGCTATCGTCTCAATCCTCTTCATGATCCCGTATGCGTTCACGACCTCGCTCTTTGTTGAGGGAAGCCATGGAGGAGAGATGAAAAGAAGCGTGTTCCGGACGCTCGCGAGCATGTTCGCCCTGCTCATACCTGCGATCATCGGTCTTTCTCTCTTTGGGGAGCAGATCCTCAACCTGATTGGCAAGGATTACGTCGAAGGAATGGCTCTTCTGCGGGTGCTTGCGTTCTCCGCTATATTCGTCTCCGTCTGCCAGACGTTCATATCCATCGCAAAGGTGAGAAATGATCTCAGGAGTCTCATCGTCATCAGCAGTTTTGTCAGTGTCGCGCTGCTCGGGCTTGGGTTTACCCTGATGCATCTCTTCGGCCTCATTGGCATGGGGTATGCGTGGCTTATTACGTATGTGCTGGGCACAATCCTGGTGGTGCTTATTCTGAAGAGAAAAGGGTGGATATGATCCCGGATCACCCCCTATTTGAGGGTAATTCCGGTTGCAGGTGCCCAGTTTCTGTCCGTCACCTGTAATAGATGACGGATCCGGCATTATCATAGATCCGATTCTTATTGCTGATGAATTGTTCAGCATCGGTATAGCCTGCCACGGTGACCGTGCCCTCCTGTGCTTCGAGCCGGACGCTCTCTCGGACCAGGTTATACGTGCCGAAGTAAAGGTAGGAGTTCGGCTCCACCAGCGACACGTTTGCCGGTAGGTAACGTTGATGATCCGGATCAAAGCCCAGCAGGAGCCACCAGCGCATACCGTCGACGTAGATTGGACGGTTGATACCCTCTAAGTAGAGCCATCTGGCCCCCTGCACCTCTTTGCCGTTGAAGACTGGTTTATCGCCAGTGGTCTCGAGCGCCATCGATGTCGGGTTGTCGTTTGTGATCTGATAGATTAGTCCGCTGTTAAAGAGGAGGAATACGACAAAGAATGCTGATAATATCTGATATGGTGTTTTCATCAGCGGGATGGCGGTTATCATGCGTATCCTTGATGCTACTGTCTCGTAGAGAGTTATACCACCGATGATTGCAAACGGGGCAAGCAAGATCAGGGTGATGTGGTAGAGGCGGCTGGTGTTGAGGGAGCTTGCAAAGAACGGAACGATAATCCCGGCTACGTTTATGAGGAGGAAGATGAGTGAGAGAGCAAGATACTCGGGCTCGATACGCCACCGTTTCGCCTTTACCAGGGTTGCGAGCAGTCCCACCGCGATGAGCCCCTGGGTGGTGATATGGACGATCTTTGCCAGGCTATGCAAGAGTGTGGATGATCGCCTGGTGAGGATCTGCATCCCTTGAGCGGTTGTCGGATTGAGGGGATCTACAAAGAGGGTGTTCCATATCTTATCCCAGATGCCTGTGATGGTGGCAAATGCCATACCCTCGGCTATCGTCGAGTACCAGAGGTAGGTGAACGTGGCGAATATCAGGATATAGGGAAGGACAAGTGTCCTTATCTCTTGCGGGTTGCCCCCTCTTGGAGCAAGCAGGTCGGGCGCCAGGGTGCCTGCCACTTTCCGGACTAGTTCCTGCAAGCCGAACGGCAGGCGTTCCAGGGTTATCAGCAGCAGCCATGCCGGAATGAGTGAGAAGAGGTAGATATACGAGAGGCCATAATGCGAGACGATCATGGCAAAGCCGAATGTGATCATGAGGAATGCCCGCCTGCCGCGGTCCATGGTTTTGTCGATCATCGCGAGGATCGTCAGGACAAGAAAGAGTTCTGCGATCTGCTGGCGAGCAAGCGAGATCATCTCGGTGTAGAACGTAAAGAACGAGACGAAGAAGAAGACCGATATAAGGCCGATCTTCGGGCTTGTCTGTCTCTCGATTGCCCGGTAGAGTCCGAGCGGCACGAACGCAAAGAGGAGTGGGTAGAGGATCTTGAAGACCCAGACCGGGTCGAGACTGCAGATGATTGAGTAGATAGGTACGAGCGCAACGACGGAGAGCATCCCGTTTGTGTTGTATGGTATGCTCATGTCCCAGAATCCCGGAATCAACACGCTGTTTGCGAGATGGAGTTCGTGATGGATGTCATAGCCCCAGACATACTCCGATATTAGTGCGGTATGATAGAGGAGCGAGAGCGCAATGGTGTAGGCCGCCAGCGGGTAACATGATTCGGGGATGAACTGGTCATATCCGATGGCGAGGCCGATGATCGCGATCAGGATGAGGAGCAGAAAGAGTAGAGTGACCATGTGATACTCGTCGCGCATATATGTCCCGAGGATTGCAAGAAACGGAAGCAGCATCAGGAATGGTACGGCAGGGGATGGGGGGATCTCCACTTTAGGGTTGGATGTGGTATGCCCCCGGTCTCTTGTGAGCGCTATGTAGAGCAGAACTTGCACAACAGCGACGGTTGTAAGAAAGAGACTCGCAAACGAGAATGGGCGTGCGTACCCGAGCAGCGGGTAGATGATGTTTGCGGCAAAACCTGTGAGCATCAGGACTGCAAGGCTCAGTCCGACGGAGTAGAGCAGTGTCTCGATCGTGCCGAGATTATGAAACCTGAGTGCCTTCAGCACAAGGACCCCTGGAAGGAATGTCAGATAGAGGAAAGCCAGAGCCTCTCTTGCAATCGGTATGTAGTGTCCGAGGAGGTCAAGGAGGATTACCCCGATGAAAGCGAGCTGAATCGCCTGAAATACCCAGAAGAATCTCCTGTTATCCCAGTCGTTCATCTGAAGTGGATTGAGCAGGTACATGATACATCAGGCGAGTCTCTGGTGGGCCTCTTCCTCATTGGGGGCCTCTGATCGGTTATTATCCTGTCCGTGCACTTACTATCGAGTCTGCCTATTAAAACCTTTGCAGCGTCCCCGGTCCGGGGACGCTCTCTTTGGGTATGCTAGCTCCGGGGGAAACTGTCCATCCCTTCTCCCCGATGACCGTCTCATTGCGGAACTCTCCCGGTCATCGCTCTCTTACACCAGCGTGCGTTCTCTCGATCAGGACCTCGTCTGCAGGCTTTTCGACAATCTCTGAGGCGGGTACAATCTCGCTGTAGACCGCAAGAAGCGATTGGACGATCGTTGACCAGGCCATATCCGTCTTGAGCTTTATGTAGCCCTGTTCTCCCATGCGCTGGCATGCTTCCGGGTCTTTAAGGAGTCTCACGATCGCATCTGCCAGTGCTGTCGGGTCGCGTGGAGGCACGATGTATCCTGTCTTTCCGTCATCGACGACCTCGGGCAGGCTCCCTACATCTGTGACCACCACCGGTCGTCTGAACCCATATGCGGTCGGTATGACGCCGCTCTGGGACGCTTCGATGTAGGGGAGCACCACAACGCTCGCCTGCTGAAAGAGCCGGGCTCCTTCTTCATAGGGTATCCTGTAGTTGTAGACCTCGAATGCGTCCCGGCCCGCCATTGCCGCCCTGTACCTGCCAAAGTCCTCTCCTGTTCCGGCGATGACGATCCGTGCATCCGGGATCTCCCTGGTGATAAACGGTTCTGCCTGGATCAGGCACTCTAGCCCTTTGTAGCGGTGGATGCGGCCGAAGAAGAGGATTCGATGACCCTCCGGCCTGAGATCAACCTTTTCGTATTTTTTAAACGGTGTCACCTCATGCTCCCCGATCGGGATGACACGCACTTTCTGGTCCGGGACGCGGTAGTCCTCTACCAGGGCCTTTTTGAGCGCCTTCCCGTGAACGAAGATCCGATCGGGTACAATCCTCGATACGAACAGGGTGAGCCGATAGAGGAGGGAACCGAGATCCAGGAGTCGGTCTTCACCGGCATGCGGCTCGATGTCGTGGAACGTCGCCACGAGCGGATACTTTCGAAGCATTAGCAGAAGGGGGCAGAGCATGGGGTTGTTCACCTGGTAGTGAACGATATCCGGCCCAAAATCGTCGATCGCGGCAACGATCTCCCGAAGCATCGGGTAGCACGACGGCCCAAGTCTTCCGGCATACTGTGAGTAGCCAAAGACGCGAACCCTCACCCTCGGGTCAATGCTCTCCAGGTACTCCTCCGACCTGTAGTCCGGAAGCAGCAGCAACACATCGGTGTGCCGGGCAAGCTCGTTTGCCATCTGGATGGTGTAGTCGTAGAACCAGAAGGTCAGGCATGCCACTCGCATAGGCCCCTCTCTAGGGCCCCCTCTATATAGATATTCTCTTCTCAAGCACCGTTAGACCGAATATTCCACCACAGGATGGTACGAACCTGACGGCGCTCTCAAGCGGTGTCCATGCAGTACCCGGTTTCTCTCTGTCCCGTTCTTGGTGAGTTTGGCGGCGCCAGTATTGCTTCGTGTCACTGTCCGGCTATCATTCTCGGAGTCCTCGACCCATCCAGACGCACAGTCCCGTTCTCCTTCAACTCTGCGCATACCTGCTTAATGGGGGGCCGTTTTTGGGTGGCTGCCGGAAGAAAGCGCGAGTATTTATCTGTTTCGATTTAAATTAAAGTGATATTATATAATGTTTTTGCAGACCTTTTTCTCGCATCTATACCGCCTTCTTCCAAACCAGGCGGATCATATCCCGTTATATATCGAGACAATTATTCTAACAAATTTTATTTTTATAATAAAATATATGTGCGGTGGCCAAAAAACGATAGTTCTACCTCACAGAGAGGCTGAATGGCATGACAGATAGGCGAAATATACTAAGACTGACTGCACTGCTTCTGGTAGGCTGCCTGATTGCAGCATTCTCTCCGGTAAGTGCAGTCGAGTCTGCAACTCCGGCCACGCTCACCGTGGCTGCAAGCGATAGCACCGAACTGTCGAAGGACCAGGCAGACTATGTCTGTGACGGAGTCGACGACCACGTTGAGATCCAGGCAGCGCTTGACGCACTGCCGGATGGTGGTAAGGTCGTCCTCTCGGATGGTACGTTCAACTGCGCCGGCATTATCGCTCCGCCGGCAGGCACGACGCTCTCTGGGCAGGGTCCGGATGCGACAAACCTTATGTTCACCCATGACGGGCGCATCAGTGTCGACCAGGAGTCCATCACGCTCGACGGGTTCTCCGTCGAGGGCACCGGCTACAGCAGCAACGTCAAGTGGCTTGGTGTGGTGACTGTCCGGGCAAGCCACGCAAAGATCCACAACATTACAGGAACTGCGGATGCAAGCATCCAGGCGGTCTTCCTCCTGATCCACGACCCGGCCGTCTATGCGCCGACCCTCGAGGATGTCGAGTTCGTCAACTGCAAGGCCGTGGATACCGGGACATATGGGTTCCTCCACAACGCCTGGGGCACAACGAACAAGGTGATCAAGAACGTCCGCTACGATAACTGTGAGGCTATCAACTGCGGGAGCACGGGTGCCTTCAACCCCTGGATCACCGGGTTCGACTTTGCCGAACTCAATGACATGGACGGCCTCCGCGTGACGAACTGTCTTGCAGAAGGCAATCTTGAGTCCGGATTCCACTTCGAGTTCGATCCCACGGTGACGGACGCGGTCCTTGAGAACTGTGTGAGCCGGAACAACGGGCAGAAGCCGTATCCGACGGTGCCCTACAAGCAGAGCGATATGTCGACCCACTACTTCGGGTGCGGCTACTACGCTCCGAACGCTGACGCGACGTTCATCAACTGTACGGCGGAAGGCAACTCGCTGTATGGTTTCTATGCCACGAACGGCGGCAAACTCTACAACTGCGTCGAGAAGGATACCGGTGCCGGAAAGACAGACTACACATACCGTAAGCCGGCCGGCTACTACAGCATCCCGTGCCGCTCGACTGACCCCGCTCTGGTGCTTGAGAACTGCTCGAGCATTGACTCGCACGGCTACGGTCTCCAGGTTGATCTTGCAAAGAACATCCAGATCAAGAACTTCAACCTCATAAACCCGGCCGGAATCGACGGCAAGGGTGCAAGTCTCGGCGGTACAAACGGCCAGTTTGGCGATGCTGTGGTTGACATCCATGCATCCGGCGATCGGGTTGAGACACTGGTCTGGGCGAAGAACAACCAGAATGTCCAGTACACCGGCGAGATCGTCTCCGACTCTCCGAAGGCCTTCCTGGTCGAGGGCGGCCAGAATGTCCAGACTGCAGGCATGAAGGCTACGTCTGCCGGTGAGTAGATCGGTCGATACCGCCTGGCCCGCACAGGGTCTGGCCCCAATCTTTTTTTTGTCTTTATGCGGCGGATAGTCGCCATCTTGTTCGGACTTCTGGCGTGAACCCTGGGCACCTGATTTTATGCAGGGCAGGTCTTCGCGAACTTCCAAAAAGAGTTTTAGGGGATCTTGAATCCGTCAGACCCGGACGGAACCCCGCTTGCTGAGGCTGCCGTTTGCGACCTTTGCGTAAAAGTTCTCAATCTCATGGACGATTGACTGCCAGTTGTATCTTGTCAGGACGAGCTCTTTCGCCTGTTCACCAAGCCTTGCCCGCAGGGCATCGTCGTTGAGCAGGCGACCGACAGTCTCGGCGAACGCTTCCGGTGTGTATTCGGTATTGAACCCGATGGTATTGTCTATCCATTCGAGCAGATCTCCATGCCCCGTTGTCACGATTGGCGTCCCGCAGAGGCAGGACTCAAGAAATGTGACCGGGAATCCAGTGAAACTCGGTGTGACGAAGACGTCTGCATCAATATATGCAGCCAACTTATCTTCCTTGCTTACGAATCCCGTGAAGATCACGCGGTCACTGATGCCCAGCGACTGGATCAACTGTTTGAATTCATGGTTGAATCCCATATCTTCGCCTACCAGCATGAGGACAACATCATCGAACTCCCGCGCAAGAAGCGCAAACGATCGGATCAGGAGGTCGATGCCTTTCGTCGGGTCGAGCCGTCCGAGGTAGAGCACGATTTTGGTGGTCTCGCCGATGCCCCATGCTGCGCGAAACTTACCGCGGGGAGGGAGGTCGCGATACTCAGCAAGATCGAGTCCGTTCGGGATAATTGCTATCTTTTCGTCATCAACCCCCAGCATCCGGTAATGATCCGCCTCGATCTTGTTGAGCGCAATCACCCCTGCAGCGCCGCGAATGACATCCTCTGTCCAGAGCATATCAAAGAGCCGTTTCATCCGTGTAGATCCGGTATCCCGCGGGAGTGCCCCATGCGCCTGGAGCACATACGGAATGCCGTATTTCCTTGCATAATGCGACGCGATGACGGTAAGCAGGGTACGATGGTCGTGGATATGGATCACGTCGAACCCTGCAATCTCCCTTCGTGCGACTGCCGGCATGTAGTACGGCATCACCGGAGGAGCTGTTATCGGGATGTACTTGCGCAGGTTTTCGAAGTAGTAGACGTTCATCCCGTCAACTTTGGTTGGACGATTCGTCGGCAGATCGTAGGCGTGGAGGCTCCTGTTCGTCGTATATACCGTGACGTCGTGCCCATTCGCGTGAAGGTTATGAGAAATATCATATGCAACTCGCGCAACTCCTCCCGATTCCCAGAGTGGTTTAAAGAACGGGGTAACCTGTAAAATATTCATGCGTATCCTCTTATGCTCCGTTGTTTCAGCCGTTTCCTGATCATACCCGCATAGCAGTTGAGGCAGAACGGTGTCACCAACCAGACTCCACACTCGATCAGAGGTGCGAGCCCGTGCCGTCGGATGCGGTAGCGATAACTCTCCAGATTATATACCAGGTAGTCCTCACCGATCTCTTCAAACCACCACCGCCGGCTGACTTCCCCTTTCTGCACTCGTTCAGAACATTTTGCAATCCAGCGCTGCACCTGTTCCCGGGTTGATCCCTTCGCAACCTCAGGCTGGAAGTCGCTATTGATGATGCAGGGGATGGTCGTGTAATCCCGGATGCCATGCCGGTCAAAGTCTACAGAGAGGATCATGGTGCTGTTAATCTTCTCCTTGAAGATCTCGGTATCAAACTGGAAGTTTCCAAGGGAATAGGCGATCAATCCGTCATTATACCGTTCCAACCCCTGGATGGTATGCGAATGGTGCCCAAGGATCAGGGTCGCCCCGCTGTCGATGAGGGCATGGGCAAGCCGGACCTGGTTGGGGGAGGGATAGTACGTATTCTCGATTCCCCAGTGCAGGGAGAGAATAACATGGTCGCACTGGTCCTTCAGCGTCTTGATGTCGTTGATTATGGCTTTTTTCCGCAGTTTTGCTACCGTGACTCCTGATGGCGACCGGAATCGTCCGCTCGTGTAGGCCAGGAACCCCAGCCGGATCCCGTTCCGCTCGATAACCTGCCCTGCAGGGGGATCGTCACCCCTTGCTCCACCGATATAGGCGATTCCTCGGGTTTCCAGACCCTCGAGGGTCTTCTCGAACCCTTCCCGGCCCATATCGAGCGTGTGGTTATTCGCCACGCTGACGATGTCAAATCCGGCATCTCTGAGGTAGTCGCCTGCTTCTGGCGGGTTTGTATTGATCCAGCGCTTCTTGCTCTCGGTTCCGGTCTCGGAGAGGGCGGTCTCCAGGTTCCCAAAGAGCAGATCCTTCTGCCGGAGTTCGTGCTGAATCAGGGCAAACGGCTCTTTCCCGTTCCTCGTCCAGAGCAGAACATCCCCTACAGCTCGAAGCCGCACAGATGTCATACCTCCCTCCCGGCAGACTCGTTGTTACCACAAAATTGCCTGGGGTCGCCACTGAGATTCATCAGTATCTGACGGCTGATCTCTGCACTCTTCACCCCCGGCAGCAGGTCCCTGCTGCCTTCGGATAGAAAACTCTTAAGGTATGGGCAGTCTGGAATATTGCCTTCCCCCTTGACGCACTGCTCCAAACTGGAGGTTGAGAAATATATATTTTGCCCCACGTGGGGGCGCCAACGGGCCAGTCCTGCTGCGTAAGGCGCCCGGGATGTTTTATGGTGCCGGACCTGGTACGGAGGGTTCCGTGATACTGCCTGAACTGCCGAACCATTAATTACTCCCACACCAACTACTGATCGAGCACTTCAGCGGCAGATGATGAAAGTTACCCCCACTGAACTTATGATGAAGCAGGGGACTGATGCCGCAGTTTTATGAAAAAGGGGCTGTGTACCGGCACTGTTATCCCGTCTCTTTGCTCCCGGTTGGGCCGTTCGTCTCCCAGGTGGCTTTACCGCCGCCAATTTACCGAATGCAATGCGATACGGTTGCCATAATCAGCGATTCGGAAAATTATATATGCCAGTAGTCCATATGGCGGGCCCTGTGCAGTGTGATTGAGTCGGGCAACTCCCCAGATCTGTTCCGATCCATCCTTCTGGCGCCCTGCCTGTTTAGAGGGGTTGTCCGGGAGATGCTGTGATGGAGGGTTTCACGTGCACTGGTTAGGATCTATCCATCCAGTTACTACCGAGGCTTCTACATGTGCGAAACTGACAGATACCAGGTTTTTTCCCCAGTCCGGCAGCAACATCGCGCCGGTACATCCCAATGGCAGGGGCGGAAAGGCTGCACGTACGGCGGATGCCCGCGGAGAGCAGCCTGCAAGGAGTGTGTGCCTTCCCCCTTCCGGTCTCCTCTCTCGGGGGTGGAATCCGATCCCTGGAGAAATTCGCTTCTCCGGTAGAACGATCCTGGAGAAACCACGTGACATTACGGGTACTTCGGCAACCCCTGTGGCAGAACACCCGCAGTTCGCGGTTATCGCTCCTGCATACAACGAGGCCCTCGTCATCGGTTCCATCGTTCTTCAAGCGAAGAAGCACACCGACCGGGTGATCGTCGTCGACGACGGCTCGATCGATCAAACCGCCGAGATCGCCCGACTCGCCGGTGCCGATGTCATCAGACTGCCGGAAAACGCCGGTAAGGCAAAGGCGATGATGGCCGGATTTTCACGGGCACGTGAGCTCGGCTACGACGCCGTCGTGGTGATCGACGGCGACGGCCAGCACGATCCCGACGAGATCCCGGCTGTCGTGGCGCCGGTGATTGCCGGCGAGGCCGATCTGGTCATCGGCTCCCGGTTCCTGAACACCCGGGCTGAGATCCCTGCTTACCGGCGGGCCGGGCAGTTGGTGCTCAACAGGTTCACGAACCTCTCGGTTGACGGCGGCGGCTTCACGACGACGGATTCACAGTCGGGTTTTCGGGCCCTCTCCCGCCGGGCCCTTGAGAACCTCACCTTCGCATCGGAGGGCTACAACATCGAAACCGATATGATCGTCCACTTTGCCTCCCGCAACCTCCGGATGACCGAGGTCCCGATCTCCGTTACCTACGACGTTCCCCACAAGCACAAGAAGAATCCGCTTTCCCACGGCTTCGGGGTGCTTACCCGGATCGCGGGGCTGATCGGATATAAGCAACCGCTCCTCTTCTTTGGAGTACCGGGAGGAGTTATCGCGTTCTTCGGGATCGCTCTTGAGCTCTACACTTTCTCCGAGTTCTATCGGATCAATCAGTTCCATTACATTGTATTCACTTTGGGGATAACCGCACTCATTCTTGGGCTCCTGCTGGTCTCATCCGGGCTGATCCTCAATTTCTTAGTATCGATGATTGAACGGCGGGCGGGTGAAACGTAGGTACCTTACGCGATCACCGTCATCTCGCAAAGGATCTTCCTTGTCCGCCGGGCTGGTTGCCGAGATGCCGGAGAGCGGCGGCAAGACGAAGGTCGTGACGGCCGAATTTGCCTGAACGCATGAATCTGGCTGTGAGACCCTCGGGATGACCAACACTGATGGTCATCACAACCTGGAAGAGCCCCAATCGTGGCGGCGCCGGTGTTTGCGGGGGTTGCTGACCTCGTCGTTGGGTTGCGGATGATCGCCCATCTCGACTCGATCGGCCTTATGATGGTCGAGATCCCGATATCGGTCACCTATGGCGTCCCTCACAGGCACAGGAAAAGCTGGATCTCCCATGGCATGGGGTGCCCGAAAAGATCGTGAGACTCTTTAGCCATCGGCGACTGTTACAATTATGTCTCGATCCCGTAAGCGGGAACGAAGTTCCCTCGCTCCAATACGTTAAGACCTCTTGAAGATTGCAGTTACCTGACGTCTGTGCCGCCGCTATAAGGGTCCAGTCTATACCCGCACCTGGTCACGGAAGAGATCAATTGACACGGATCTAATGAGCTCGACGCAGGCTGTGCGTCGATATTGTTGGCCTGCCGGGAATCTTACCATGTTTGTGACTGCTATGGTGCGCTCTGTCGGTTACTCCCTCTCTTCAGAGATGGGAACGGAGGAGATCCTGGAACAAAGAGACGAAGCGATGCAAACGGGATAGGGCCTGCACGTCGGAAGCCGTCTACGATTTAAAACGACGGTCCCTACATTTTGCTCTGTACTCCATAGACTTTATATATTCAGTTTGTAATAGGCTCAACGATGCATAAAAAGAATATAGCATCAATCACCTTGGCAGCCTGGATGTTCACCGTGGGGGGTCTTATGTACCTGCTCCTAGGGCTTTGCCCCGTCGGATGGGTCTTCTATGTCAGCCCCAGGGTTTGATACCCTGATCTTAGCCGGGCTGTTCAGGGTATAGGTTCCGGCCTGCAGGACAACTGTCCCATTGCTAATAGCCTTCACTGCGGCCTGTATGACGTTGCTGTCATCAATTCCCGCAGTTCCGCTGCTGATTAACTGGCCGTTGCTGTCTTCTGCAAGGATCTTTGTGCCGTTGATGTATACAACGGCATCATATGATCCCTGGGAGACTTCCTGGTTCTGGGCTGCCAGTGCTGGTGCAACAAAAGCTACCATCATGGATAGTGTCAGTACCAGAATTTGAGTCTTCTTCATGCATCATCTCCTTGGAATCCCCTCTGGAGACTGCATCTGTCTCCAGAAGGCTCGTAGAGGGTCTCCCCTCAGTATTACATTCGCAACTTCTCGTATTTATGCTCTTCCATGAATGGATATCAGATTATATCATTTATAATCTAATTATGATCAAAAATATCGTTGTTTTTACATTATTTCCTTATTACTATTATTGGACACTTTTGAGAAAAATATATATTATGCTTCGGCTCTGATCACTTTCTTGTGACATTACTGCCGATATATTAGAAAATCGATGCCACAGATGTCTGACTTCAGCCATCTGGCCGCCGAGATGGGTTCAACAATGAGGTGGGACGATATCGGCGGGCATTTTTTTCATGAAGCGTGCACCTGAAAGTCGCAGCATCGATATGGGATGTGGGGTTTCACTCTCCTGGGGAGCGCGACAATGTTAACGGAAAAACCATAATCGTGGGCGCATCTCAACTCTGAGAAGTCCTGCGTTCCCCTGCCTTTCATCCCTCCCGGACGCTTGCCTCGATGTTTTTTGCCGGCGCAAAACAGCACCGTCTCCTGGTCCCCGAGCACCTCCGCCGCAGCCCGGTCACATCCCCATGTTGGAACCCCCGATGGCGTAGACCATCGGACCGAGCGAACTCATGCCCGAACAGGCAGCGCCGGCCTCCCCCAGGTGCTGCATGGCTACCTTGTCCCTCTTGAATCCCCGTATCACACCTGATGGGCGGTTGACGAGGAGATTACATACAAAAATGGTATGGGGTTCGGGTGATTGCAGGGAAGTTTACTTTGAGAAGAGCCGAGTAAGGAAGTCCGTCGCCTGCATGAGTCCAAACGATCCCTCCCGTGCCTCGTTTTCAGAGAATCTCGAGACTTCGTCTCTTCCTTTCCCGAGCACCGCAAAAGGTACCGGATCTCTGGTATGGGTCTTGTATCGTATCGGTGTGGGGTGATCGGGAAGGACCGCAACGGTCGTGTCGGGCCGGTCGAGGATGATCCCGATCGCTTCGTCGAGCCGCTCAATCGCCCGCACCTTCTCCTCCACGCTTCCCATATGCCCTGCTTCGTCAGGGGCCTCAACGTGCATGTAGACGAAGTCAAGGCGGTCAAGGGCATCGACTGCGTATCGGGCCTTGGCCTCATAATCCGTATCGAGGAACCCGGTGGCGCCGGGGACGTGGATCACCTCCATTCCGGCAAGATGGGCGATCCCGCAGAGGAGATCGACTGCTGATATCATCCCGCCGGTAAGGCCGTACTTCTCATGGAAGGGTGTAAGCGACGGCCTCCTCCCGCCGCTCCACGGCCAGATCTCGGTGGCCGGTGCCTTCCCCTCCCGCAGGCGGCGCAGGTTGACCGGGTGGTCGGCAAAGATCGCCCGTGACCGCTCCATGCAGTCGAGGAGGATGTCGGCGTCGCCCCCCCTTGGGAGGTAATCTTCGATGGATCTACCGACGATATCGTGGGGGGCGGTGGTAACGGAGCCGCACGCTCCCGGGACCACCATCAGGTTCCGGTAACCGACCCCCGGGTAGACTCTGACACCCTCAAGCTGAGCGTCAAGGTCCCGGAGGAGTTCAGCACCCTCGGCGCTGGATATATGCCCGGCGTTGAAGTCCACCATCATGCCATCCAGGATCGTGACCAGATTGCACCGGTAGGCCATCTCTCCATTCTCGAGTTCGATCCCCATGCTGGCCGCTTCGAGCGGTCCCCTCGCGGTGTAGGATATGCGGGGGTCGTAGCCCAGAATGGAGAGGTTCGCGACGTCACTGCCCGGCTCGAATTCATCCGGCACGGTTCGGAGCATTCCAGATCGGCCTTCCCGGGCGATCCTGTCCATATTCGGTGTATCTGCATATTCAAGGGGCGTTTTACCCCCCAGTTCGGCAAGCGGCTCATCCGCCATGCCATCCCCGAGAATGACTATGTATTTCATGTAAATCCCTTATGCATCTCTGATGGTGCCTGAAATGTAGATTTGGCTGTTATTGAAGTAGATTGATTGGGTTGTCGCCCTCCCCTACCCGAGCATGGCGCGGACCGCTGTGCGCACGCTCTCTTCTGATGTAGTGTTGCACTTCCAGCCAAGAGCCTTGAGTTTCTCGACCGAGAGTTGCATCCTCGGCACATCGCCTACCCAGCCGCGAGCGCCGCCGGTGAACCGGTACCGAACACCGGAGAGACCCATCTCCTCTACAACGATATCAGCGATGGTGACGACGTCGATCCAGTCTTCTGAGCCGATGTTGAAGATGTTGACCGGGTCATGCGAGTGCTCGATCCCGAACTGGACGGCGCGGACGCACTCTCTGACCTCCAGGTAAGACTTAGTCTGTCTCCCGTCGCCGAGGATCTCGAGTTCCTGCGGGTTCTCGCGGAGTTTCCTGATGAAGTCGGAGATGACCCCATGCCCGCTCCTCTCACCGATGATGTTTGCAAACCGGTAGATCCACGACGTCATCTCAAACGAGTGACAGTATGCGGATATGAGCGCTTCGCAGGCAAGTTTCGTCGCGCCATAGACGGATATCGGTTCAAGAGGTGTGTAGGTCTCCGGTGTCGGGATGACAGCGGCATCCCCGTAAACGGTTGAGGTCGAGGTGAAGACCAGTTCCGGAACATCGTATGCCCGCATTGCCTCGAGCACCCGGTACGTGGCGATGACGTTGTTTCGCAACTGCGAGTCCGGGGTTACGGCGCTCTGACGCACATCGGGATCTGCAGCGATGTGGTAGACCCGGTCGGCTCCGTGGAAGCGCTCTTGCCAGCCATCATCGAGCAGGTTCTGCTTGATGAAGGTGACCTTTCCGCTTGCTGCGTGGTGTGCGAGGTTCTTCTCGGTGCCTGCGCTACAGTCGTCGATGACCAGTACGTCGTTCCCCGCCGCGACCAGAGCATCGACGACGTGGGAACCGATGAAGCCGGCACCACCCGTTACGATACAGAACATCATAGAATAGTATCTCTCCCATGCTATAGGGTTACTGGATGAGACCACTCATCCATCAGCGTTCGGTCGGTCGGCCGAATCGGAGAGCGAAGCCTCGAAGCCTGGTTGCCGTGAGTCCTGCAGGAAGGTGAAAGGAGCAGGGAGCGGTGATGGGATGTGGTGTGTCTTACTCTCTTCTCCTCCTCCTTTCGCAGCGAAAAGCGCCTCTCATGCGGGAACGCCGAACTCCTGTGAGTGGGGAAAGGTTAATGCTCGCGGATGAGTCATTCTACGTGAGTCATTCTACGATTTGGCGTCTCTCAATGGGAGCATATTTGTCGTGAGTCCATCTATATAGGTTTGATAAGGAGTAGTTGAATTGAGAGTGGTACACATCCTGAATGAGATCGGGCGTTCTTTGGCTGCCTTGGGCGCACAACTCTCCGTCAGTTGTAGTGATAATATTGCCTGCATAAAATCCCGGGGAGTTGGGTCATGAACCGGGGACAGGGCCTCCGGGAATATGCCGGGATCTACCTGCGCGGTCTCGCGATGGGGGCCTGCGATGTCATCCCTGGAGTGTCAGGTGGGACGATCGCTCTTATTACAGGAATTTATGAGCGGCTGGTCGGGGCCATCGGGAGTATCGACCCTGCCTCGGTAAAGCACCTCTTTCGAGGCGATTTTAGATCTTTCCGGGCCGATATCGAGAAGATTGACATCCCGTTCCTCATCGTTCTCCTTGCCGGCATCGGCACTGCATTCCTTCTGATGTCCGGGGTGATCCTTACCCTCCTCTCCGACTACCCGGTAGCAACCTACTCCTTCTTCCTTGGCCTGATCCTCGCTTCTGCGGTGGCTATATTCCTCGAGATCCGTTCTCCGAATGCAGCCACCGTCGCTTACCTCATCGTCGGGACTGGCGCCGGCTACCTCCTCGGGGGCCTCGGTCACCTTGATATAGGTCACTCCCTCCCGATCCTCTTCTTCACCGGAATGGTGGCGCTCTGCGCCATGGTCCTCCCCGGGATCTCAGGGGCTTACATGACCCTCGTCCTCAACCAGTACGAGTTCATGCTTGCGGCGCTCCGGTCATTCTCGCTCCCCGAGATCATCTCCTATATCGCCGGCGGTGTTGTGGGGCTCCTCCTCTTCACCAAAGCCCTCAAGTACCTCCTTGCAACCTATCCGGGGGCGATGCTTGCGCTGCTTACGGGGCTGATGCTCGGTTCGGCGAGGATGCTCTGGGATAAAGGGGCTGCGGCCGGTGATATGCTGACCGGTGGCTGGGTCTTCTTCCTCGTCGGTCTCGTCATCGTCGGCGCGGTGGAGTTCGCAAAGAGACGGTATCAGGCCAGGACGGCCTGATTCCTGTCTCAATGTACCGGACGATCCAGTAACTTACTTTCACCCAGAGGTGTAACGGAATATAATGTTCATTGGCATCGACCACGGCACTACTGCGATGCGTTTCTCCAGCGGAAGTGCGGAATTTAAGATCTCTCGCGAGGAGGCCCGGAATTTCTCGGTCGAAGACCTTGAGCGTCTCGCCCCCCTCGACGAGATCGAGGGTATCGCCGTCTGCTACTCAATGGGCGATGGTATCTCGGCCATCACCGATATCAGGAAGGTTCGCAACCGTGGCGTCGTATCTCAGGAGGGGGCCGGCAAGCACATCGGCGGCGGGACCCGGGTCTACGACGCGATCAAAGAGAGCGGTCTACCGGCCATCGTCATTCCCGGGCTTCACCGTGGGTCGCCGACCGATCCGCGGTTTAAGGTATACTCCCACCAGGCGAGCCCGGAAAAGATCGGGATCCTGTATGAGGTTGTTCACAATCTCGGTGAAGATGTCGTGGTCTGCGACGCGAGTTCGAACACCGTCACCCTTCTTGTGACCGGCGGCCGGATCACCGGCGCGTTCGATGCCTGCATCTTTGCGCCCGGCACGCAGCACGGTCCTCTTGACGTGGATGCTATCCGGCGGATTGATCATGGCGACTCCACCGCAAACGACGCCTTCCTCCATGCGGGCGTGGACCATACGATGCCTCCGGATCTACGGGTGGAGACGATGGCCATGTTTGCCGCAATGGAATGCGCCGCGATGCTTCTCCTAAACCCCGGGGCGAAAGTCGCTCTCGCGGGCTCCATGGCGCCCGCCATTGCGCCTGGTGTGGAAGCCCTCCTCTCCCGAAAGGTAACCGTCTATGACGAGTGGTGTGCGGCCCGGGGGCTCGCCCGGATCGCTCGCGATGTCTTCTCGGGTGCGACCGGGATCCTCGGACTCGCGGTGGAGCGGTGAACCCTTCCGGCTTCGTATTCCTTTATATGGTGCAGGGGTATAGTGAAATAACGGAGGATCCGCACGAAGCATGCCGCTCGACTGCCCCAGTATCGCTGATCTTATGCTCATGATGACGTCGCGCCTCGAAGAGGCGGCACGCTCTATAGATGAGGAGGGCGCAAACCAGTTCCTCAATGAGATTCTCAGCGCGAAACGGATATACCTCGCTGGCGCCGGCCGTTCCGGCCTCGTGGCACGGGCGTTCGCCCAGCGTTTGATGCACCTTGGGTTTGAGAGTTATGTCATCGGTGAGACGATCACACCCGCGTTTGGGCCGGAGGATGTCCTTGTCGCGGTCTCAGGCTCAGGGGAGACGCAGTCGGTTGTGGATGCCTGCGAGACCGCGAGAGAGATTGGGGGAAGGATCTGTCTTATCACATCAACACCCAACTCACATATCGGGCGCATAGCTGACTGCATCGTCGAGATCGGGAGTGATCGGTTCAAAAACCCGGATATCCCACGGGATTTTGAGATCCGTCAACTCACCGGGCAGTACCGATCGATATCGGGGTCGTTTGCCCCGCTTGGGACGCTCTTTGAGATAGCGGCGCTGGTATTCTCCGACGCAGTCGTATCAGCCCTGATGGAAGTGCGGCACTGTACCCCTGAGGATCTCAAGAGCCGGCTTGCGAATGTCCAGTGAACTGGGTTTACCTCGATATCTCCCCTGCACAGACTCCTGCCACCGGCAAAAGTTATGGTGTCTGCGAGGCAACGGATGTTTCAAGATGCCCACGACTCCGACGGGTCCAGATGGGTGTCAGTTTATTTATATTATTAATCATTAACATTTAAAGGGGGTTTTTGTTTGAGAGAGTTACGCATTCATGGCAGAGGGGGTCAGGGTTCCGTGACCGCCGCTGAACTCATTGCTTTTGCGGCATTCGAGGGCGGCATGTATGCCCAGGCATTCCCGGCCTTTGGCGTAGAGCGACGAGGTGCCCCTGTTCAGGCATTCGTCCGCTTCAGTGATAAAAAAATCCGGCTGCGCAGCCAGATATACGAGCCTGACTACATCATTGTGCAGGACCCAACCCTGATTGGAGATGTTGATGTCTTTATGGGCATGAAATCAGGGGGTGTCGCTATCATCAACACTGAGAAAACCGATTTCGATTCCCGGGTCCCGGAAGGCGTGAAGGTTTATACCATCGATGCGACGACCATTGCTCTCGAGGAACTGGGCGTGCCCATCACCAATACAACCCTGATGGGCGCTTTCGCCGCGGCCACCGGTGAGATCAAGTTCGAATCCCTTGAACATGCACTGCACAATCGGTTCTCAGGGAGTATGGCCGATAAGAATGTCCGAGCAGCAGAGCGCGCGTACCGCCAGCTCGGGGGTGCTGCATAATGGCGCTGCGGGTCGGGTGTGTCGCGGCTCCAGGCCGGGCGACTGAGAATAAGACCGGTGCATGGCGGGTCTTCAAACCGGTGTTTGAGCCTGAGAAGTGCTCGAGATGCGGGATGTGCGCTATGGTGTGCCCGGAAGGGTGCGTCCGCGAGACGGAAGAAGGCACATTTGAACCAGATCTCGACTACTGTAAGGGATGCGGCATTTGCGCGGAGATCTGTCCGAAGAAAAGCATCCGGATGGAGAAGGAGGAGAAATAATGCTGGAGTTTATGGAAGGGTCACATGCGGTGGCCGAGATCGTGAAACGTTGCCGCCCGCAGGTGATCGCAGCCTACCCGATCACACCGCAGACGCACATCGTCGAAGATCTTGCACAGATGGTGGCGAACTGTGAGCTCGATGCCGAGTACATCACGGTCGAGAGTGAGTTTTCAGCTCTCTCTGCCTGTCTTGGTGCAAGCGCTGCAGGTTCACGGGTCTACTCGGCAACGACCTCCCAGGGGCTTGCCCTGATGTTTGAGGTCTGCTTTAACGTGGCCGGTATGCGCCAGCCGGTCGTGATGACCATTGCAAATCGGTCCCTTGGTGCGCCGCTCTCGATCTGGAACGATCAGCAGGATTCGATTGCCCTGCGTGACTCCGGATGGATGCAGTTCTACGCGGAGGACAACCAGGAGACGGTCGATCTCCATATGATCGCGTACCGTGTCTGTGAAGACCATGACATCCTCCTCCCGGCGTTTGTCTGCTTTGATGGGTTCATCCTCTCGCATACCTACGAGCCGGTCGCTATGCCATCCCAGGAAGAGGTCGATGCCTACCTGCCTGCGTTCACCCCATACCAGAGGCTTGACGCTGCAAACCCGCTGAGTTTTGGGATGTATGCAACACCCGAGTACTACATGGAGTTCCGCTACGAGATCGACCGGGCGATGCAGCGGGCCAAGCAGGCGATCATCAGGGCCGGACGCGAGTTCGGTGAGCACTTCGGCAGGGACTACTCTGCTCTCGTCGAGGGTTACCGCCTCGATGACGCCGATACCGCGCTCGTCGCCATGGGCTCTATCTGTGGCACTGTAAAGGATGCTATCGACGAGATGCGCGAACAAGGACGAAAGGTCGGGCTCTTAAAGATCCGGACGTTCCGGCCGTTCCCGGCCCCTGAGATCGCGGCTGCCTTAAGCGGCGTCTCGACGGTGGCGGTGCTCGACAAGAACATCTCGCTAGGTAACGGCGGTGCGGTCGGCACCGAGGTGAAGGCGGCTCTCTATGGTTCTGGTGCGGCCGTCTACGACTACATCATTGCTCTCGGTGGACGTGACGTTCGGAAACGCGATATCGCTGCGATCGTCGACCTTGCTGAGAAGGGGAAAGGAGATATGTTCTATGGACTACGGACGGAGGTGCTCTGAATGGCCGAGGTAGAAGGAGGGGGATGTGAACTCTTCTCGGCAGGGCACCGGGCGTGCGCAGGATGCGGTCCGGCGCTTGCGGCCCGGCTCATCCTCAAGGCAACCGGGAAGAATGTCATCGTCGTCGCCGCGACGGGATGCATGGAGGTCTTCTCGACGCCCTACCCGGAGACCGCGTGGGGCGTTCCCTGGATCCACTCGCTCTTTGAGAACCCTGCGGCGGTTGCATCGGGCATCGAGGCTGCGCTGAAGAAGCAGGGCCGCAACGAGAAGGTCGTCTGCATCTGCGGCGATGGGTCCACGCTCGACATCGGGATGCTCTGTATCAGCGGAGCCTTCGAGCGCGGTCATGACATCACCTACATCTGCTATGACAACGAGGCCTACATGAATACGGGTATCCAGCGTTCGGGCGCGACGCCGTATGGGGCGAGCACCACAACGAGCCCGGCCGGGTCGTGTTCGCTTGGCAACCCGCGTCCGAAGAAGGATATGCCCGCGATCCTCGCCGCTCATGGTGCGCCGTATGTCGCGACTGCATCGATCGCCTATCCGAACGACTTCGTTCAGAAGGTTGAGCGTGCTATCAACACCCCCGGTCCCTGCTACATCCAGGTGCACACACCCTGTTGCACAGGCTGGGGCTTTGAATCCGGCGAGACGCTTGCCATGGCCAAGCTCGCCATCGATACCGGTCTCTGGGTGAACTACGAGATGGTCAACGGCGTGGTCGAGAAGGCAAAGAAGGTGAGGCGCAAGCCGGTCGAGGAGTACCTCGCGAAACAGAAGCGTTTCCGGCACCTCTTCAAGCCATCACGACGTGACGACGTGATCGCGCAGATCCAGGCGATCGCCGATACCAACGCCGAGCGGTTCGGGATCGACATCAAGCGGAAAGAATCGTCAGAATAAAGTACAGCCCGAAGATAACCATGGCGAGTCCGCTCGCCTGCACTACTTTTTTGTAATGGCGGCCGAGCACGTTTGCTCCCCGTGAGACTGCAATGGCAAGGAGCCCGAGCCAGAGAATATCCGCACCGATGTGTCCGAGATAGAACTCGACGAACGACGGATGAAGTGCAAGAAATCCGACACCGAACGTGAGCCACCAGACCCACCAGTAGGGGTTGCCGAGTGTGCAGGCCATTCCGAAGACGACCGGTGCCCCGGTCTCCTCCTTCGCGACGACGTTCTCATTTGCATGGAGGAACTGCCCGACCCCGAGCGCGATGAGTACCCCTGACCCGAGAAGGGCAATGAGGTTGATATGCGGGATATCGCGCACGCCATAGGCTACGGCTGCGACCATAAGGGCTTCAGGAATGCCGTGCCCCGCAATAAGCCCCGCAACGAACGGCGCCGGTCGCCGCGCGCCAAGGCCGAGGACCGAGGCGGTCATGGGGCCGGGGGACGCGGCCCCGGAGATGCCTATCAGGAACGATGCGGCAATGACATCGATCATCCCTCTCTCCTCCACGATGATATGACGAGGGGGAGGAGCAGGACGAGCGCGATCGTGAGCCATATGGTGCCGAAGGTGGTGAGCAGGATCTCGCGTTCGGGGGAGTAGAAGCGAACCTCTGCAACCGCGATCTGATCCCAGGATACCTCCGTGGTGCCGTTTGGCCCGGATGAGATGGTGCCTCCCGGACTGATCATGCCAATGAGCGGATTTCTGACATCAAACCCTTCCGGGAGGCTGATAGTTATGGCATACGGCTTATCGAGCGCCGCAACAAGGTAGTTGTCCCTCACGGGAGCCCGGTAGGTAATGGTGTAGTTCCCTTCAGGGAAGGTGATGACACCCCGACCTGCGTCCTGGTACTCGACCGGGCCATCCGGACCGAGCACCTTCAGATCCTCGACCTGGAGCGGCACCCGCTCTCCGAGGACTCCCGGACTCCATAGTGTGTGCTCGCTTCCCGTGACCACGATCGAGGCTTCATAGGCAGTGCCGCCCGGGAGTACCCGGAAGGTGGCTTCCTCTGCCGCTGCCGGGGCGCAGATCAGTATCAGCGCAAGACAGAGAGTAGCGAGTGCAGGTCTGCGTCGATCTCGATGGGGGGCTCGCATTGTCGTATCACTGTTTCAGGATCTTTTAAGAGATGACCGGTCACCACACAAACGATCCGCTCATCCTTATCGATCAGTCCTTCTTCGGCGAGTTTCCTTACTCCGGCGACTGAGGCTGCGGAGGCGGGTTCGACCCCGATCCCCTCTTTTCTTGCAAGGTCGCGCTGCATGGCAAGGATCTCCTCATCGGTCACGGCCGCTGCCGTTCCACCGGTCGCCCGGATGGCGACGAGCGCTTTTTCTGCGTTCACCGGGGCCCCGATCCGTATTGCGGTCGCAACGGTCTCGGGCGCGGTCTCAGGGACCAGCACATCGAGGTTCTGCTGTATTGCTCTCACCACCGGTTGTGATCCGGCCGCCTGGATTCCGGTCATCATCGGCAGCCGGTCGATGAACCCGAGGGCTTCAAGTTCCTTAAGTCCTTTGTAGACAGCGGAGATGTTCCCTGCATTTCCGACGGGGAGGACCAGCCGGTCGGGCACCTCGCCGCCGAGTTGATCGATCGCTTCAAACCCGATTGTCTTCTGCCCCTCCAGTCGGTAGGGGTTGACCGAGTTTAAGAGGTAGATGCCCTGGCTGATACAGAGTTCGTGTACCATCTCGAGCGCCTTATCAAAGTTGCCGCGGATGGATATGACCCGGGCACCGTGCATCAGGGCCTGGGCGATCTTGCCGAGGGCCACTTTTCCCGCGGGCAGGAGGACGACACAGGGTATGCCACCCTTTGCCGCGTAGGCAGCAAGGCTTGCAGAGGTGTTCCCGGTACTTGCGCAGGCGACGGTCGACATCCCGAGTTCCCAGGCCATACTGACACCTACGGTCATCCCCCGGTCTTTAAACGAGCCGGTCGGGTTCATTCCCTCGTGTTTGGCGTAGAGTTCGGGGAGGCCAAGTTCCTTTCCTATATTCTTTAGGTGATAGAGCGGTGTGCCGCCTTCCTGAAGGGTTATCGGCTCGCCCTGAACCGGGAGGAGTTCACGATAGCGCCAGACTGAGATGGGGCGCCGGTTCCACTCGCTCCTAGAGACATCAATGCTGTCCAGGTCATACTCAACGGTCAGGAGGTGTCCGCAACGGTTGCACGTATAGATTATCTGGTCTGATGTGTAGGTTGCACCACAATGAACGCAGACGAGATGGTACATAAAAAATCGTTGATCGCCCAAATACGTATAGGTATGGTTCCTTGCCCTGGGCCGGGCCGCGCACGAATCTCCTCATCGGCGTCGTTGCGGCCGGACGCGGCTTACGAGTATGAAGAAGAGCCAGAGAATTGAGGTGGCGGCGAGCGCAAGATACCAGAGATCCTCCGGTGATGCGGTGGTCACGAGCGGCGCGATGAGTATCCCGACCGCCGTCAGGGCAAGTACGATGGTGAAGGCTGCTGGGCGAACCTCCAGGTTCCCCTGTGTCTTGACGTGGCCCGCTATCCGCCGCCGGGAGAAGGGGTAGAGCCAGGCAACACCGCCCGGGGTGCAGGTGTCCTCCATGAGGTGGAGGATGCACCCTGCAAAGAACGCGCATCCAAAGGCTGGAAGGAACCTCGGGGATACACCCAGCCAGGTGAAGATGAGGAGCAGGTATACGGTGAGGATGAGAGATGTCAGCCCGACACCTGGGAGCGAGTGGAGCAGTCCCCGGTGCCGATGATGGTAACTCTTCCGCAGGATCAGCGAGAATATCAGGGACAGTGGGTAATAAATGAGGTACCTGATGGTATAGCCGAAGATTGGAAGTACAACCGCAAAGCCGTTTAGAATCTGTCCTTTCTTCCCTCTCACCCCGCCGATCCGGCCGTTAAATATTGCCGCATCGGCGGCGTCGGCGTCCGGTGCAAGCGATCCGATGAAGACGCCGAAGAGGAGGACGGCGATCAGAACTGGGTCGATGGTGGTGACGAGAGGGGCGATAAGGAGCCCTGCCGTCGCGAGACTGAGCGATACGTGCTGATCACCCCGCATTGAATATCTCTACAGTTTTGAGAGCAGTCTCTGATAAAGGTCACTTTTGCGGTCTGAAAGTGAAGGAAGGCTTAATCGGGATTCATGAACCTTTGTCGGGTCGATCCTCGCCATGAGAAGTTCTTCTCCCTCCCCTCCGCGGGCTATGACTGTGCCGTCTGGATCTGTGGCGAGCGATCTGCCGCAGTAGGTCCCATCTGGACCTTGGGCTGTGTTGACCCCGGCCACGTAGTAACGGTTTTCGAGAGCCCGTGCAGGGAGCAGGATCTCCCAGTGGTGAATCCGGCAGCAAGGCCATGCGGCGGGGACCAGGACACACTCGACTCCGGCGAGTGCATAAATGCGGAAGAGTTCGGGGAAACGAAGGTCATAGCAGACGGCAAGTCCAAAGGTCGTCCCGTCAACGACGAAGGTCGCGATATGGTCGCCCGCCGTGTAGTTGCAGTCCTCCCTTCCGGGAGAAAAGAGGTGAATCTTTGCGTAGGTTGCAAGGATATCCCCGTCTGGACCGAGCACCACGACGGTATTCTTGGGACGGTCTCCCTGCCCAGTCTCGATGATGGATCCGACAATTGCTATGCCGTTTTTCTCGGCGATCTCGCCAAACGTGGTGGTGAGCGGCCCGCCCAGGGGCTCTCCAGCCTCGTTCGGGATCTTTGGGGACCACCCGGTCACGAACTGCTCGGGAAAGCAGATGAGCGACGCTCCGGCTGTTGCGGCCTCTTTGGCCATCCTGTCGACGACCCCTAGCATTGCAGGCCTGTTCTCACGACCACCGGCAACCTGGGCAAGCGCTATCTCTGTCATCGCTGCGGCGACTCTACCTCCAGGCTCCGGCTGGAGAGAACAAGCATTGTGGCCCCGATGACGACGAGAGCGGCGAGTATCACCATGATGTACGGGGTAAAGGGGATAGGGACTGCAAACGTCTGTGCTCCGATGAGGGCCCCCGCTATGATAATGCAGGTACTGACGAGGACCACCCCGGGAAGTATTAGGTCATGATACTTCATATGGTACCTCCAGATAGTATGGGGAACGCGGTTTTGAGTCCTATAATGATGAACTGGACCGCAATTGCGATGAGTAGCATACCCATCAGCCGGTTGACTGCACGGTACTCCCGCTGGCCGATGCGCCGGACGATATCGTCAGAGCGCTGCATCATGGCGTAGGTGAGTCCGATTGCCGTGACGGCGGCGAGTATCACGATTGCAATGGCAGCAGCTCCCATCACTATTGCCTCGTTCATCAGTACGATCACGGATGTGATGGCCCCGGGTCCCGCGATCATCGGGATAGCGAGCGGCATGATTGCAATATCGTCTGCATCCTGCCTCTCGTACTTCTCGGTTGCTGTCATCTTCGTCCGTGAGGTCTTTGCATAGACCATGTCCATGCCGATGCCGAAGAGGAGGAGACCACCGGCGATGCGGAATGCCTCGATGGTGATCCCAAAGAGTTGCAGTATCCAGCCGCCGGCGACGGCGAAGAGCAACAGAATGATCAGGGCGAACCGGTTTGCCTCACCTGCGATCTTGAGTCTTGCAACCTTATCCAGCGTCCCGGTGAGAGAGACGAAGATCAGGGTGGCTGCGAGCGGGTTCACTACGATGATGATCGAAGAGAAACTCAGCAGCGCAAAACTCAGGAGATCTGCCATTGATGATCAGGTATGCGGCGGATTCGATATTATCTGTTGTGGTTTAGCAGAAGGATGGTTGCTCTTTATTTTATCCGCGGAAATCGGCTTTGGCAAGGATTTTTCCACCGGCAGGCTCTAGCGTGCAGGGTTGCCGGTGCGACAAGCAATGCTTGCGGTTTGGGTGCGGTGGGACGATGGAGTTCCTGCTGGCATCTGGGTATTGCCCCATGCGCCGCTGCCCGACCGGACGCTCGTGAAAAAGGTTGTTTTTCCGCCGGCATTCGGCGGTTTCACTCTTTACTCGTAGAGAACGGATTCGTCGATCCGGGAGTAATCGATCAGCTCATCGGGAGCGAAGTGAATACCAAGCTCGCGGGCGGCGCTCTCGGGGGAGTCGGATGCGTGGATCACGTTCCGTCCGATATCAAGGGCGAAGTCACCCCGGATGGAGCCCGGTGCAGCCTCGGCAGGATTTGTGGCGCCGATCATCCTGCGGACGACCGCAACAGCATCTTTCCCTTCCCAGGCCATCAGGAAACAGGGTCCGCTCATTATGTAGGATGCAAGACCCGGGAAGAAGGGTTTCTCCAGGTGTTCCCGGTACTGCTCAATCACTCTCTCCTTGGAGAGACGTTCGAGTTTTGCCCCTACGAGTTTGAGCCCCTTTGCCTCAAACCGGGAGATGAACTCCCCGATAAGTCCGCGCTGGACACCGTCGGGTTTGACCATCACAAAGGTGCGATCCATGCTGATCACTCTTTGCCACGTGCCTTGCGTCCCGCTGCGGTCCACTCGACACGGCGGGGCACCCGGCCGAGCCGGTAATTGTTCTGGCACTTTGTGCTGCAGAAGTAGTAAACGGTCCCGTCTTTGCGGACAAACATCTTACCGGTACCGGGCTCGAGGGGCTCTCCACAGAAACTGCAGATGTATTTGTCGACCATGGTTACCGCCTCGAGAGTTTCTTGGCCTCACGTTCGGTCTCAAGCAGCGAGAGGATGTCACCTTCCCTGATGGGGCCCATGGTGTTGCGGGTGATGATCCGCCCCTTGTTCGGGCCATCGAGGACCCGGCACTTGACCTGCTTGGCTTCGCCATGCATGCCGGTCGTGCCGATGATCTCGATAACTTCTGCGGGCGTTCCGTCGTCTACCATAATTTACTCACTCTCTCAGCGCAGCAATCTGCTTTGCTATCTCTTCGACGAGGTCCTTTGCCTTGCCCGGCTTGACGATGGCGGCCGCAGCTGAGCCGACCTCAAGGCCGCTCGCGGAGCCGATATCGTTCTGCTTTGAAATGTAGACAAAGGGAATCTGTTTCTCTTCGCAGAGAAGCGGCAGATGCATCACAATTTCTTCGGGCTCAACATCGGCTCCGATGAGAACCAACTGGGCAATGTTTCGCTCGACTGCTTTTGTTGCCTCGTTGGATCCCTTCTTCACCTTACCGGTATCTCTTGCGATCTCAAGGGCCTCAAGGGCCTTATTCTGGATCTCTTCCGGAACTTCAAATTTTACGTATGCCTTTGCCATAACTCACCTCTTTCAGGGGCAGTTCCATGCTGCTCCATCATCATTCATCAGTAGCGTAGCTGATCGAATGCGCTCTATTATGTCACTAGGAAGAGTGATAAAGGTTTGTTATCATGCTCCTCCGAGAGAGGGAACTGTTTGACCATTTTCATGCCTGCCTCCCCGGCATGCAGGCCAGCGCTGTTAGGCGGGAATTCGGTAGATCTGGACACCCTGGGCATCATAGATGAGTTCAAGCGTCTCCGTTGGGATCGAGACGTTGTAGCGGTCGTGCTCCTCAGCACCCACATATAGGAGCGTGGCATTGTATGCCCGCGCAAGGTCGAGGGTCCGTGACGGCTCTTCGTAGATTGCCTGCACGTCAGCGCTCCGCTCGGGTATGCGTCCCTCATCTCCCCGCCACATGTACTCGTGGAACGGCATACCAATGATGGTCGGGATACCGGTAAACGACGATACCCGTGAGTAGTAGGTGTAGTCCCCCCCCTCCGCCTCGATGATGACGTGGTCCCCGGGAAGTTCCCGGAGAAACGCGATCGCCGCCGCATCCCCTGGGTGAGAGCTCTCAAGATACGCTGCCCCATCAAGTGTGTGGCTCCCGTAGCCGAAGTCGACGTTGATTGCAAAGGGTGCAATGAGTAGGATTCCCGCCGCGAGGACTGGTAGTACCCTATCTATCCTTGCGGGCATGCGCCGCTTGGTCTCAATATTCTCGAGCCACTTCCCGATGATGACGGAACTGGCCGTGCCAAGAAGAATCCAGGCAGGAAGGTAGAACTTAAAGACCGTGTTCATGCGGAAGTAGGTCTCCCCCATATTGTCCACAAGGTAGACGAGCTCGGGGAGAATGATGATCACGAGCCCGAGGATGGCAAGGGTATCGGCGGTCGAAAACTCGCGGCGGGCGAGGAGGTAGATGAGCGGGACGGCAGCGATGGCCGCAGCCGGGTAGCCGGCCAGGACGAACGGCACCGCGACGAGGAGAAGGTAGGGGCGCTGCTTGATCTCCGGTGCGCAATAGGCGACCAGCACCGCAAGGAAGAGGCCGTGGATCAGAAGGAACTCTACGGGTTCGGATGGTGTCGGGACGATCGCGATCCCCCCAATGCCGGGGCTGTTGAGTTGCAGATAGAACGGGAGGTAGGAGAGGATCGCGAGCGGCGGCACCGCCGCAAGCATCATCCAGGATCTCTCCCTGTCCCATGCAAGGTTCCCATAGCGCCACCAGACAAGGAGGCCGAAGACCAGCGTGACCGGTGCATAGACAAGTACATCCCAGGAATTGATCCCCGGCATGGAGCCGAGGGAGAGAGCGGCAAGCCCGCAGAGGAGTGCACGCCCCCGCATCGAGAGGGTCCCCCACCGCATATAGGCAAAGACCAGGAGGAAGAGCAGGAACCCCTGGTTGAAGATACTCATAACGTGCGGGTGCACATCGCCCCAGAGCATTGAGAAGATCGGGTACTCGTTGATGGTGTTTGTGATCGTCCGTGTGCTCATCCAGAGGACGTCGAACCACGTGTCTCCGATCAGGATGTGATAGATCGCGGAAGGGTTCGGGATGAAGAGAGCAAGCACCGGAAGCCACCGGTGGCGATCGAGGAGAAGGTGCCCTAGGGCGTAGAGCGAGACGACGGCGAGGCCAAGTACCGTCGGAAGGGCGAGGTTGAACGTGACCGTCGACGGCACCCCGGCCGTAAGCCCAAGCGCCCCGGTCATCCAGTAGCCGATGTAATAATAGACATCCAGCGTCCCTCCGGCATACCAGGGATCGAGCGGCGGCACGACCGGCTCGCGCATGATCGACGCGAGGATTGCGTGGTCCATGAACTTCTCGGCATAGGAGATGGTCGGGTTGATCCAGCGCACTTCAAGCATGAAGAGGAACGGGACCAGGAAGAGAAGGTCCCATGAAAGCCCTGATCGCAGGCGCTCCTGCGTGTAGAATCGCCGTGCTCCAGCGTAGACGATCACAGCGACGAACGGAAGAAGGGCAAGAATAATTGGAAGGCCTAACAGGCAGCAGTACCAGGAGACAAACGTGAAGAGGAGGACCGACGCCGGATACGCAGCGGCGGCCGCGAGGTTGCCAAGGGTGCGGTCAAGGATCGGCCAGATGGCAAGTTGGAGCAGTTTGATTACGGCAAGCCAGAGCAGCACATGAACGAAAAATTCACCCGCCAAACGTATCCTCCTTCTCAATCTCGCGGTTGAAGGCTTTCTTTAAGAGGTCCATCGACCAGTCGCCGAAGTAATAGATCGATCCGACGCCCCCTATAAGCGTGACCAGATTCTTGGTCAGGTGGTCGATGACCGCGATCAACGTCGCCGTGACTGCCGGTGTTCCTGCAAGTCCGAAGGTTAGTGCGAGAGCGAGTTCGTACGTCCCCACCCCGCCCGGAGTGATCGGAACGGCTTTGACGAGGTTGCCGATGACGATCGCAAGAATGACGACACCGAATGGAACCGGCTCCTGGAACATCAGAACGACCGCAAAGCAGACCAGTACATCGACGAACCATATGAGAAGCGAGGACCCGCTGAGCGCGATGAGAGCCCGCGGGTTGAGGGAGGCCTGCTTCACCTCATCAAGCATCCTCTGAATGACAACGATGATCCTGTTCTCGGACTTTACCCGCCCTGATCCGAGGAGCACAAGAAAGAAGATTCCTCCTGCGGCGAGGGGGATGACGATGGTCGTGACGAACCAGTCGGGGACAGCGAGAACTGCCAGGATGAACGGGAGTGCGAGGGCACCAAGCACTGCGATCATGAGGATATCAAAGACACGCTCGACGACGAGTGATGAGAAGCCCTGTGAGTAGGTGGCGTCGTCCTCATGCTTGAGGATGAACATCCGCACAAGATCGCCGAGCCGTGCGGGGACAATGAGGTTCGCCGTCTGCGAGATGAAGATACAGGCGGTCGAGAACCCGAGGTTCTTTCTAATATCGAGCCCCTGCAGTATGAACCGGTAGCGCAGCCCCCGAAGGATCCAAGCAGCAACACAGATCCCGATGGCGGCAAAGAGGAAGGGCATCACGGCGTGCTCAAGCGTCAGCAGGAGGTCATCCCAGACACGGTAGAGCATGTAGGCGACGATCCCGACTGCGACCAGGGTGGGGATGACAATCGCGCTAATTTTTTTCCACATGGAGTCTCCACCAGAGACGCACGATCGCTGTTCCCATCTCGATTACATCCTTTCTACGCACCGTCGTCCCCTCGCCCTGCCGCCATTGTATGGGAAACTCGCATATCCGGTAGCCGCTCCTCTGCCCGCGCACTAAAACCTCGGTATCCCAGAACCAGTGATCGGCGGTCACGGAAGGCAGCAGGGCGAGAAGCCGTTCACGCCGGAACGCCTTGAACCCGCACTGGTGATCGTGGAGAGAACTTCCGAGGATCGTCCGTACGAGAAGGTTGTAGCCCCGGCTTGCAATCTCTCGCCCGCCGCTTCGGGTGATATCGCTCTCTGGAAGGAGGCGGGAGCCTGTTGCGATATCGTAGCCATCCCGAATGGCCCCGATCAGCTCGGCGAGGTGGTGCATATCGGTTGCGAGGTCGACATCGTAGTAGCAGACGATCGATCCCGACGCTTCGGCGAACGCACGGTTAAGCGCCCGGCCTCGTCCGAGCCGCTCGTCGCTATGCAGAAGTCGGACCCGGGAATCTTTCGCCTCGTATTCCCGTACGAACTCAGTGCTCCCGTCGGTGCTCCCGTCCTCAGCGACGATGAGTTCAAACCTCCCCGGTGCGATTGTCTCGAGTGCCTCCAGCGACTCTGGTATAGCCCTCTTAAGCGCCGCGAGATCGTTGTAGACCGGCAGGACGGCAGTTACCTCGATCTCACGCATCCGGGTACCTCGCAAGAACTCTCTTTGCCACTTCCTGCCCGGCGATGACCGATCCATTCATGCTCCGCTCAGGATAGTTCGGCGGGCTGAACATTCCGGCAAGATAGAGCCCATGCTCTTCGTAGGCCGGCAGACGATCCCGAAGACCTGTTGTGTAGATCGGGCCTGCGTATGGGTCCACGGCAAGCCGGTGCCAGTGCACCTCGTCTTCGCTGACGGAGAACCGTCTGCAGAAATCGCGAAGCATTGACTGCTCGAATCCCTCCGGGAGGCGCTTTGTAAAGTACGATGCAAGATAAACGATATGTTCGCCATACCAAGAGAGCGGGGCGAAGTTGGTGTGTGAGACCACAGCACCGTAGGGGGCTGTATCTTTCATGTTCAGCCAGTATATGCCATTGGTCACATCCCGGTCGAGAGCGAGAGTCATGCAAGCGGCGCCCTGATACGGTACCGGATTCATATCAACATTGGCCAATTCTGCAGTCACCTGCGGGGGGACAGTCGATATGACACAGTCGTAAGCGCTCCCGTCTACGACCCAGCCGTCTCCCTTCCGCCGGATCTCTTTGACGGGCGTATCAAGCATGATCGAGGCGCCCTTTCTCGTTGCTTCTTCTACAAGCCGTGCAACGAATTGCTGGAAGCCTCCTTTTAGATATCCCAGGCGCTCGCCTCCTGCGCCCCTGTCCGATCGGATGGCTATGCGGGATATGAGCCAGGCTGCAGAGACCTCATCGCGACGGTCCCCAAACTTGCTCTTTAGGAGCGGCTCGAAGAATGAGGCATAGATCCCGGGACCGAGGTTCTCCAGGATGAATTCCTTTGCAGTAATGCCATCAAGCGCAGATACATCAAGCCTCCGTGAACGCAAGGTCAGTAGGCCGAGGCGGGCCTTTTCGGTGAGTGTGAGGTGGGGGTAACGAAGGATCTCGATTGGGGTGGTGAGCGGGTGAACGATCCCATCGACGTAGTAGCCGGTGGACCCTCGGAGCCATTCCAGCCTATCGGTCACCTGTAATCTGTCAAAGAGATCAAGCAGGCTGACATCGCCGGCAAAGCAATGATGATAGTACTCCTCGATCCAGTAATCTCCGATCCGGTACGAACCAAGGCAGCCGCCCGGGATGGGCCTCTTCTCGAAGAGATCCACCTGATGCGTTCCGGCGAGTTCGAGAGCCGAGACCAGACCGGATAAACCTCCCCCCACAATGCAGATCTTCATCGCTCACTCCTATCTGGAATTAATAAATGACTTTTTGGCAATAATGTATGTATGGTCTTTATACATAAGTGTGGATATAATTAATTAGTCAATATGAGGGTGTGAAGCTGAATGAGGGTCTTCTTTATAGGGTTCGGTCAGGCTGGGGGCAAAATTGTCGATATGTTCTTAGAACAGGACAAACGCATGCAGACCCAGAGTTTCAGAGGCATTGCGGTGAATACCGCGCGCACCGACCTGATGGGACTCAAAAATATCGATCTCAAAGATCGGCTCCTGATCGGGCAGACCGTGGTCAAAGGCCATGGTGTCGGGACCGATAACGTGACCGGCGCGCGGGTCGCGGCTGATGAGATCGATTCAATCATCAACGCTATTGATTCTCGAGGAACGCATGATGTCGATGCCTTTGTCATCGTCGCCGGTCTTGGTGGCGGGACAGGCTCCGGGGGATCGCCGGTTCTTGCCAGACACTTAAAGCGCATTTACCGTGAGCCGGTCTATGCGATCGGCATCCTGCCGGCTCCGGAGGAAGGCAGGCTCTATTCGTATAATGCAGCGCGTTCCCTGAGTACGCTGGTGAACGAGGCGGACAACACTTTTATTTTCGACAACAGTGCCTGGAAGAACGAGGGAGAGAGCGTTAAAGACGCTTATAATCGATTGAACGACGAGATTGTCCGTCGGTTTGGCGTGCTCTTCCGCGCAGGTGAGGTTGGCAGGGCGGGCGTCGGTGAGATGGTCGTGGATTCGAGCGAGATCATCAACACTCTCCGCGGTGGGGGTATCAGTTCTGTGGGATACGCCATCAGCGAGAGGATCAGCCCCCGCACGAAGCAGAGTCAGGGGCTCCTCTCCGGCCTGTTTCGCAAGAAGGAAAAGACCGAGGAAGTGCTGACCGGGGAGGATAAGTCGGCGAAGATCATCGCTCTTGTTCGGCGTGCGATGCTCGGGCGTCTCACCCTGCCATGCGATTACTCGACGGCTGAACGCGCTCTGGTCCTTCTCGCGGGGCCGCCCGAGGAGATGGACCGGAAGGGCGTTGAGAAATCGAAGAGCTGGGTGGAGGAGAATATCGCCGGCGTCGAGGTGCGTGGTGGGGATTACCCGGTGCAGAGCGATTACGTCGCTGCGGTGGTGGTCCTTGCGACGATCGGGAACGCTCCCCGGATCACCGAGCTCCTTGAGATTGCAAAGGCTACAAAGGAAGATGTTCTGAAGTCGAAAGAGAAGCGCTCGACCATGTTCGACGACGGCATAGAGCCGCTGTTCGAGTGAGGAGACGTTATGAAGGCAAACATCAGCAGATGGATCATTCTCCTGCTGGCACTGGTCTGTGCCGTGCAGGCGGCATCGGCGGCAGGCTTTGACGTTAAAACTCAGACTATCAGTGATGTTAAAACTCAGACTAGCATCCCGGAGGGCGATACTCTCGAACCCGGTCAGGAGGTGAAAGCGCATTACGTGCTCACCTATAGCATGTTCACCTCTGATGATGGGAGCGACGAGACGATTAAGTTCCGCACCGAGCTCCGGGATCCCTCATGGAGGTTCACTGTCTTCCGTGATGGGATTGCCATCTATACTACCGAGAAGCCGGTCCTGTCGGAGTTTGATATCTCCTATGGTGAGGGCAATATCGAACTGGATGCCCAGGTGCACGGCACCGTGCCCACGAGCACGAGCGAGACAGTTCTGGTGACCAAGATCGAGCACCTGCAGGATACAGACGTGAAGAAGACCTATTCCGTGACCCGCAAGGTCGTGAGCGCGGAGCAGGTCGGGAGTTCTCTCTCGGTCCAGCAGCAGAATCTCAAGACATTAAAGGCGGATATCGATGCCAGGGCTGCAGATGGCGTGGATGTCTCTGCTGCGCA
>Ga0209537_1000103_pt1 | contig 95007 bp, 76 predicted proteins | sample BioPla4DNA1_FD_187698 | JGI IMG/M metagenome (GOLD analysis project Ga0209537, IMG submission 187698) | Biogas fermentation microbial communities from Germany - Plant 4 DNA1 (SPAdes) (version 2) | ecosystem: Engineered > Bioreactor > Anaerobic > Digestate | place: Bielefeld, North... | reverse complement strand
ATTCTTGGTTAAACATATATGCACCATTCCTTCTATTTCATTATGTGCATATATTATATAACATTTTGTACTTCCATAAAAGTTGTATTTTTACATATCATTTACCCACACAAAATAGCGAAGCACCATATTTTTAATAATTATACATTGTATATTCATATTTTATGTGGGATATCTTTAAGCACTCATAAGAAAAGGACTCTTACGAGTCCTTTTCTTCTTCATTGCTTGCTTCGCTATTTTCTTCGCAATTCTTTCCGTCTTCCACTCCGTCGTCATCTTCATTTACAATTCTGGCAACAGCCATGACCTTAACTCCCTCATCCAATCTCATAAGAGTAACGCCCTGTGTTGCCCTGCCCAGAACACTTATGTCCTGAACTTTAATCCTAATGATGGTACCGTCCGAGCTTATGAGCATTACATCGTCATCATCACATACCAGCTTCATTCCCACCAGCTTCCCGGTTCTTTCCGTGACTCTGTATGTAAGAATGCCTTTTCCTCCTCTAAACTGTACTTTGTATTCGTCAAGCTCGGTCCTCTTACCGAAACCGTTTTCCGTTACCACCAAAAGACTGGTGTTTTCAATGTATGCACTCATTCCGATTACTTCGTCATCGTCCTCAAGCTTAATGCCCTTTACGCCCTGGGATACCCTGCCCAACGGTCTTGCATCCTTTTCGTTAAACCTTATGGATAATCCGTTTTTCGTTACCAGTAAAATATCCTTTGATCCGTCGGTCAGCTGTACATCAATGAGCTCATCGTTTTCCCGCAGCGTAACTGCAATAAGCCCGCCTTTTCTGATATTGTCATATTCCATCAGATCTGTTTTCTTTACTATACCCTTCTTTGTAGCAAGGAACAGATACAACCCTTCCTTATACTCACTTATCGGAATCACGGTTGTAACCTTTTCATCCTGATCCAACTCTAAAAGGTTTACTATTGCCGTCCCTTTTGCTTGCCGGCCTGCCTCGGGTATTTGATAAGCCTTCAGCCGGTATACCTTTCCTTTGCTGGTAAAGAAGAGAATATAGTCATGAGTCTTGGTGACAAAAAGGTTTTCAACGAAGTCTTCTTCTCTTGTGCTAAGTCCCGTTATACCTTTGCCGCCCCTTCTCTGACTCTTATAAGTATCCGCCGGAAGCCTTTTTATATACCCGAAATGAGTAAGGGTTACAACAGTCTCCTCATCGTCAATCAGATCTTCAATATCTATTTCGCCTTCATCGGGAACAATCTTTGTTCTTCTTTCATCCCCGTACTTTCCTTTTATTTCGTTAAGTTCTTCTTTAATAATATTTAATACCATAAACTTATTTGCAAGAACATCTTTGTAATATTTAATCTTTTCCAAAAGCTCCTGATATTCTTTTTCAAGCTTTTCTCTTTCCAAGGCCGTAAGCCTTCCCAGCCTCATATCCACAATGGCTTGGGCCTGCTTGTCACTGAAAGAGAATCTTTCTATCAATTTTTCTTTTGCAGCAGCTTCATTTTTAGATCCCCTTATGATTTTTATTACCTCATCAAGGTTATCTATAGCAATTTTCAACCCTTCCAAAATATGAGCCCTTGCCTCTGCTTTTTCAAGATCATATTTTGTTCTTCTTACAATTACATCTTCCTGATGTTTGATATAATAGTCTATAGCTTGTCTAATATTAATGACACGGGGCTCAAACTTATTATCGGGAGTCTGAATAAGTGCTACCATGTTTACATTAAATGCATCCTGCATCTGAGTGTTTTTATAGAGCTGATTTAAAACAACATTTGCATTTGCTTCTTTCTTAAGCTCAATTACTATTCTCATTCCGTCTCTGTCAGACTCATCCCTCAAATCCGATATATTCTCTATCCTCTTGTCTTTAACCAGCTCAGCTATTTTTTCAATCAATTTAGCCTTGTTAACCTGGTAAGGAATCTCTGTCACAACAATTCTCTGCTTATTGGCCGACATTTGCTCAATATTGGCAACAGCCCTTAATACTATTTTTCCTCTTCCGGTCTTATAGGCCTCCTTGATGCCCTGTGTTCCGACTATTGTAGCTCCGGTAGGAAAATCAGGGCCTTTGATTATTTTGTTAATTTCATCGATAGATATTTCCGGATTATCAATCACAGCTATTATACCGTCAATAACCTCAACCAGATTATGAGGAGGAATATTTGTCGCCATACCGACGGCAATACCTGAAGAACCGTTCACCAGAAGATTCGGAAATCTTGACGGCAATACCACAGGCTCAAAATCATGCTCATCAAAGTTCGGTTTGAAATCAACGGTATCCTTGTTGATGTCCCTCAGCATTTCCAGAGATATTTTTGAAAGCCTTGCCTCCGTATACCTCATAGCAGCCGGAGGGTCCCCATCAACAGAACCGAAATTACCATGACCGTCAACAAGCATATATCTTAATGAGAAATCCTGGGCCATACGAACCATACTGTCATAAACAGCTGCATCACCATGAGGATGAAATTTACCCAAAACCTCTCCAACTGTGGTTGCACATTTTCTGTATGCTTTATCCGGCGTAAATCCCAACCCATGCATAGCATATAAAATTCTTCTGTGAACAGGCTTAAGACCGTCTCTTACATCGGGAAGAGCACGGTCAACAATAACACTCATTGCATAATCAATGAAGGATTTCTTCATTTCCGACTCAATGTCAACAGGTATTATCCTCTGTTCTTTCATATCCTTTATATCTGACATCTATGCTTACCTCTTTCCTATATTATATGGACATTGCTCCTATAATACCTTAAAAATATCCATAATATATATATTTTAATATAGTTTTGAGGAACTGTCCACAAAATTTACAGTTCTAAGGTGCATATTTTCGGTTGAGGTATTGAAAATAAATTATTTGGGTATTCTTATTATAAATTCTACATAACTGCCCCTGTCAAACTGCGCTGCTTTTGCATCAACTCCGGACTTTTTCATAAGTATTATTGCCTGTTTTATGGTATTTATAAATATTCTTATATCCTTAATGGCCTTTGTAAATACAACCTTGTTTTTCTTTTCGTTTTCATTCTTCGTATATTTTTCAATCGCTCTTTCAACGAGCTCTTCAGTTTTCTTTACATTAAGGCCTTTTTCACAAACTTTCTTCAATACCTTTAGCTGAAGCTGCTCGTCATGAAGCTTTAACAAGGCCCTGGCATGCCTTTCTGTAAGATTGTTGTCTGCCAATATTTTTTTAACCAAGGGTGGAAGTTTTAGAAGTCTTATCTTGTTTGCAATGGTAGACTGGCTTTTTCCTATTTTGGCCGCAAGCTCCTCCTGCGTAAAGCCATGTTCATTAATAAGATTGTTATATCCTTCAGCCTCTTCCATATAGCTGAGGTCTTCTCTCTGAAGGTTTTCTATGAGGGCCAGAACTGCAGAATCATTATCATCAATGTCAACGATAATACAGGGAATTTTTTTAAGACCTGCCATAGTAGCAGCTCTAAGCCTTCTTTCTCCGGCTACAAGCTCATACATATTTGTTGACAGTCTTCTGACATTAATTGGCTGAATCACGCCATACTGTTTTACCGATTCACAAAGTTCCTCCAAAGATATTTTGTTGAATTGCTTTCTTGGTTGATAGGGGTTGGGTCTTATATTTTCAATATCAATATAAGTAATATTTTTATTCTCCTCCCCGTTTCCTGCTTTTTCAATACGTAATCTGTTTTCTAACATTGGGCACCATCCTTTGTAAATTTATTTTTTTATCATTAGTTGAATCTAAATTAGCTCCGTTTTATGAAACGGAAATAATTTCTAACAAAAAAACATAGAAGGAATATTCGCCCGATATTTTTCAATTCCTTCTTTTCTTTCAAAGAATCGTTCGCCCAAATGTGCTATATTACTGCATTTTACGGCTCTAAATCAAAGGGTCCTTTGAAGGTTTACCTGATTTTCTGGGATATTTTGTCGGTGTCTGTCGAAACTTTTTTACGACTATGACATTTCTTTTAATATCACTGAAAGGAAGATTAAACTCCATTACCTCTTCAATTTTTCCTCCAAGTTCATCCAAAGCTCTCTTAGCGCTGCCGAGCTCATCCATACTGCTGCCCTTCATTGCAATAAAGTATCCTCCCACCTTTACAAAAGGCAGGCAATACTCCAACAATACAGGAAGATTTGCCACCGCCCTTGCGGTGGATATATCGAACATTTCTCTGTAATCCGCATGTTGACCCATCTCTTCCGCTCTTGAGTGAACAGCGGATATATCTTTTAAATCAAGCCTGTTAATGACTTCATTTAAAAATCCAATTCTTTTTTGGAGAGAATCCAATAATATTACCTTTAAATCCGGATGAACTATTTTAAGCGGTATCCCCGGAAATCCCGCACCTGTGCCCACATCAATTATTTTAGATCCCTTGTTTTTTATTACCGGACATATGCTTATAGAATCAGCAAAATGCTTTATTATGATATTTCTGTCGTCTTCAATTGCAGTAAGATTCATTTTTTGATTCCAGTCCTTCAAAATGTCTCCATAGGTAAAAAACTTTTCGATCTTTTGCTCATCCAATATTATATCAAACTCTAAAGCAGCTTTTTGAAGCAGTTCCTTTAACTCCGATTCCATTTTATCGTAAATCCTCCCTTCTGCGGATTTTGCTTATCCTCGTCTTTTCTGTTCAAGATAAACCAGCAGCACGGAGATATCGGCAGGGGATACTCCCGATATTCTTGAAGCCTGTCCCACCGATTCAGGCTTTATTTTATTCAGCTTCTGTCTTGCCTCCAACCTCAACCCTTTTATTTCATCATAGTTTATGTTTTTGTCAAGCTTTCTTCCCTCAAGCTTTTTAAACTGTTCCACCTGCTCCAGCTGCCTTTTAATATATCCCTCATATTTAACGGATATGGACACCTGTTCTCTAACTTCATAACTCAAGGAAGGCCGTCCTTCATCAATCTCTTCTAAAGAATCGTAATCCAGCTCAGGTCTTCTTAAAAGATCCGCAAGCTTAACACCGGTTTTTATAGTGGTGCTTCCCTTTGATTTAAGGAACTTGTTTACCTTTTCCGACGGCGGTATATTGACCTTTTTTACCCTTTCAATTTCTTCATCAATAAGCCTTCTCTTTTCCTCAAATTTTCTATATCTTTCTTCGGAAATAAGACCTATTTTATATCCTATGGGAGTAAGCCTCAAATCTGCATTGTCCTGTCTTAAAAGCAATCTGTATTCAGATCTTGAGGTCATCATTCTATACGGCTCGCGGGTGCCTTTGGTCACAATGTCATCTATCAAAACTCCTATGTACGCTTGTGAACGGTCCAATATCAAAGGCTCTTTTCCTTTAATTTTCATTGCGGCATTAATCCCGGCTATAATTCCCTGGGCTGCAGCCTCTTCATAGCCCGAAGTACCGTTAACCTGGCCGGCAAAAAACAATCCCTCCACATTCTGCAGCTCTAACGAAAGCTTTAGCTGCGTTGAGTCAATACAATCATATTCTATGGCATAAGCACTTCTCATAACCGATGCATTCTCAAGCCCCGGAAGTGTTTTTATCATCTCAATCTGTACATCCTCGGGAAGGCTTGTAGACATCCCCTGCAAGTACATTTCCTGTGTATTAAGGCCCATGGGTTCCACAAAAACCTGATGGCTCTCCTTATCCTTGAACCTTACTATCTTGTCCTCTATGGAAGGACAATATCTGGGCCCGATTCCTTCGATTACACCGCTGTAAAGAGGAGATCTGTGGAGATTCTCTTTTATTATTCTGTGGGTCTCACTGTTCGTATAAGTCAGGTAACAGGAAACCTGTTCTTTTTCTATTTCTCCGGTTTCAAAGGAAAAAGGCACTATTCTTTCATCACCCGGCTGCTCTTCCATTTTGGAAAAATCAATGCTTCTTTTATTGATTCTTGCCGGAGTACCGGTCTTAAACCTCAGAAGCTCAATACCCAGTTCCCTAAGACTGTCCGAAAGCTTGTTTGCCGGAAACAATCCGTCAGGTCCACCGCTGTAGCTTACATCTCCAATAATAATTCTACCCTTTAAAAAGGTTCCTGTTGCAACAATTATGACCTTGCACTTGTATTCGGATCCTGTATGGGTTTTAACACCCTTAACGACTTTTTTGCCTTCCACCTCTTCAGATATAATTTCAACTATTTCAGCCTGCTTTATATCAAGGTTTTCCTGTTTCTCCAAGGTGTTTTTCATTTCAATCTGATACATTCTTCTGTCCACTTGAGCCCTCAACGAAAACACCGCCGGACCCTTTGCGGAATTCAAAATTTTGGATTGAATAAAGGTTTTATCGGTGTTCTTTCCCATCTCACCGCCCAGTGCATCTATTTCCCTCACCAGATGTCCCTTTGCAGTACCGCCAATATTGGGGTTACAGGGCATGTTTGCAATACTGTCAAGATTAATGGCAAATACAACGGTTTTCATACCGAGTCTTGCTGAAGCAAGAGCGGCTTCACAGCCTGCATGTCCTGCTCCGATAACTGCGACATCATATTCTCCTGCTATAAATCCCATAATATATCCCTTCCAAAATAATTTTTTTCGAGTGTTTTGCGGAAATACAAATATTTCAGAAACTTAAGTTTCGCAGTCTAGAGCCAGGCTTTAAAATGTTTCTTCCGTATTTGTATTTCATAAAATATATGATAAAAAATATATATTCTATTTTCCCAAGCAAAATCTACTGAAGATTTCGTGCATAACATCCTCATTGACCGATTCACCGGTTATCTGTCCCAAATAATCGGCAGCATCCCTTATATCTATTGCCAAAAGATCCACCGGCATCATTTCCTGTTGTGCAGACATTGCTTTATCAATGCTAGACAAGGCCTTGTCTATAAGGCTTTTATGCCTAACATTGGTGAGCAGAATTTCATTATTCATGCTCACCTCACCCGATACAAACATATCAACCAGAGCATCTCCCAATTCTTTTAATCCCCTGTCTTCTTTCAGGGATGTTCTCAAATATTTTTTACCCTCTAACTGCTTTTCTATTTTTTGAATTTCATTTTCATCCACAAGATCAACCTTATTTATGAGTATAATGAGCTTTTTATCCACAAGTTTTGATATTATTTCGTTATCTTCTTCATTAATACCCCTTTTTGCATCAATCATCATTATGATGAGGTCGGCCTCATTAATTGCCTTATGAGTTCTTTCCACTCCTATTTTCTCAACGACATCCTGGGTTTCCCTAATACCTGCTGTATCAATTATTCTCACAGGAATGCCGTTTATATTTATATACTCCTCTATTATATCCCGGGTGGTACCTGGTATGTCGGTAACTATAGCCCGGTTTTTTCCGGACAATTCATTCAACAAAGAGGATTTTCCCACATTAGGTCTTCCGACAATGACCGCATCAATACCTTCCCTTATTATCCTTCCCTTATCAAACCCTACAATAATATCCTGAAGCTTTTTCTTAATCTCATCCAACTCATTGTATATCATGTTACCGGTTACTTCTTCAACATCATATTCAGGATAATCCACGGTAACCTCTATGTGGGCAAGAAGCTCAATCAGCTTCTTTCTTGCCTCTTTAAGCCTTTTGGAGAGTTTTCCCTCCAACTGGCTTATTGCAGCCCTTGAACCTTCATCGGTCTTGGAATTTATAAGATCAATAACTGCTTCAGCCTGAGACAGATCAATTCTTCCATTTAAAAAGGCCCTTTTTGTAAATTCTCCGGGTTCGGCAAGTCTTGCACCTTCCTTTATGCACAGCTCCAGTATGTTTTTTAACACCATGAGCCCGCCATGGCAATTTATTTCCACAATGTTCTCCCTTGTAAAGGTATTCGGCTTTTCCATCTTTGATAAAAGCACCTCGTCAAGGGTAAGGCCGTCTTTAGGATTGACTATTTTACCGTAATTGATGGTATGGGACTTTATATTTTTAAAATTCTTCTTCCCCACAAATATCTTTTCCGCTATTTCAAAGGCTCTGTCTCCGCTTATTCTGATAATACCTATTCCCCCGGTTCCATGGGGCGTAGATATTGCAGCAATTGTATCTTCCTTATACATCCGGCTTCCTCCGATTTATAAATTAACCTATATAAAAATTTTTACCTTTTATAAAACCTTCAAAAAATGGTCCAGGAAAATTAATCCTGAACCATTCCCAGCCAATATACTTCGTATGTCTATACATTATTAATTCTTTTAGAGCATCGGCATTAACCCAAACAACTATTTCAACGTAATAATGACCTTTCTGTTCGGTTCATCACCGACACTATAAGTTTGAACATATTTATGGTTTTGAAGAGAAGAGTGTATAACCCTTCTTTCATAAGGATTCATCGGTTCAAGAGTAATATTCTTTTTATATTTCATTACTCTGTCCGCCAACTTATTAGCAAGCTTTACCAAAGTCTCCTCTCTTTTTTGCCTGTAATTTTCTATATCAATAACAACCCTTTTGTAGTTTTCCTTGCTCTTATTAACAACGAGGCTGGTCAAATATTGAAGAGAATCCAAGGTTTCTCCTCTTCTTCCGATTACTATTCCTATATCCTCACCTTCAATTTTTATCAAAATAGAATCGTCTTTCTCTTCCACCGAAACATCTGCATTAACCTTCATCTTGCTAAACAAATCCAATAAAAACTTTTTAGCTTTTTCTCCGCCGGTTTCTTTTAATGTAACCCTGACCCTGGCTTGTTTACTTCCTATTAATCCAAAGATGCCTTTTGCTCCTTCATCCAAAATCTCCACTTCAACATTTTCACGATTTGCATTTAATTCTATAAGAGCAGCATCTATGGCTTCCTGAACTGATTTTGCGGATTTTTCAATATAATTTGGCATTTATTTAACCTGATCCTCCTTCTCTTTAAAGATAATCTTATGAATAAAATACTGCTGAAGCATCTGAAAAACGTTATTTGTGAGCCAATATAACACCAATGCTGCCGGAGCCTGGAATGAAATAATAGCAGTCATTACAGGTCCAACAAACATCATGCTCTTTGTCATTGAAGCACTCATATCTTCAGCACTCTTATTTTTGGGATCCTTTGAACTACTCTGAGCAGAATTACTTGAAGTTCCTTGCGTTAAATCCATCATAACCTTTGTGGATATATATGTGGTAACAACTGCAAGTATAACCAAAATCAATAAAGGTAAATAAGTAGCCAGATCTCCAAAGGGGTTTAATTTAGGAACGATACCTAAATTTATATCAAAAATTCCCAAATTCTCTATCATGTCAAGCTTACCGCTCTTCATTGCAACATCCATCTGCCAATAGGCACTTTTTGTCATTATATCTTCCGATAAACCGGCTATCCTAATTAAATCGGTTATCTGCTCTTTAGTCATATTAAACATATAAGTTAAAGGTGCACGAACCACATACAACAATGAAAACAAAATCGGAAGCTGTATCAAAGAAGTAAGGCAGCCCCCCGTAGGACTACAATTATGTTCCTGGTATATTTTCATCATTTCTTGAGTCTGCTTTTCTCTATCGTTTTTGTACTTTCTCTGAACTTCCTGAATCAAAGGTTGTATTTCCCTTAATTTGGCAGTGGATTTGTATTGCTTGATAGTCAACGGCAACAACAATATTCTTACCAACAATGTAAATAAAATAATAGCAAGTCCGTAACTCCCAAAAGATAAATTATCATAAATAAATACCAGTATTTGTCCTAGAAATTTCGATATTAAGCCCATTTGTTCTTTTACCCCTCTTATTATTTAACCGGATCATATCCTCCCGGATGAAAAGGATGACATTTCAGTATTCTCCGTAATGCCATAAAACCTCCCCTGATTATACCATACTTGCTCACAGCATCAATCGCATATTGGGAGCATGTAGGATAAAACCTACAGCTTGGCACAGCTTTGAGCGGAGATATCCATCTTTGATAAATTCTTATAATAAATATTACCCAATTTCTTAGCAATATTTTCTCTCCCTATATGTCATCCTACTCGATAAATAAGTCAAGTTTTTTAAATAAAAACTTTATCTCCTTCTTAATATCAAAGTAATCCGGCATACAATCATTTTTTCTTGCAACAAAAACAATGTCATATCCTACTTTAATTAATTCTTCATAATACCTATAATTTTCTTTTATAAGTCTTTTTATCCTGTTCCTTTTTACACTTTTACCGAATTTCTTACTGACAGTTATACCTAACCTGTTTAGACTCAACCGGTTTTTCATAACGTAGAGCACTACGTTTTTTCCTGCTTGAAATCTGCCTTTTTTATATATTTTAAGAAATTCGTTATTGTTTTTCAGTGGAACAGTATTTTTCATCGGTACTCCTTAAGCGATACTTGTAATTTAAATAAAAAGACCACATTTATGCGGTCTTACGCTGAAAGAACTTTTCTTCCTTTCAATCTACGCCTTCTCAATACCTTCCTGCCATTTGCAGTTTTCATTCTTTTTCTGAAACCATGTTCCTTTTTCCTTTGCCTTTTTTTAGGCTGATATGTTCTTAACACAACAACACCCCCAATCCTTTCTTTTGTCGTATATAAATAATATCAATCCAAAACCTTTTATTTATTATCTGTATACCAGTTTGTCACAAAAGACAAAAATCCTATTATAAACAACTAACAAAAAATATCGTATCAATTATATATTAAATCAATTATTAATGTCAAGGAACTATTTTCGCGGACATAATAAAATTGATCTAATATTTCTGTGGATATTTTTTCATCTTCTATGTTGAAAAATTAATTAAAATTGCGATAATATACTTATTTCCCTGTTGATAACTCACAAATTATCAACAAAATTCTGTTGATAATTTGTTTATATCTATAATAAAAAATATAATTATATTTTTTACCATTAATATTATATGAGGCTTTTTCAAAATTATACTAAAAATAAAATAATTTTATAAACGGCCTCCATACACTTTTTTACCGGCTTATTGGGCATAAATGTCCAAGTTGATGGCTTCAAGGTCCATCTCAGAATAATCAAAAAATATGAATTAAATTTTTGTGGATAACTTTTCTTTTTTGTGTTGAATATTGACCAAAAGTCTGATAATATAATTAATGCCTGTTGATAACTCACAAATTATCAACAAAAGAATGTTGATAATTTATACATATTTTCTTTTACTAAATTTATATATTTAAAGTTTACCACTAATATTGTATGAAGCTTTTATAAAATTATACAAAATTATTTAATATGTGCTTAAATTACCTTCAGTTTGTCTAAAATTTTGTATATATACTATTTAAACCAACGATAAACGGGATAAAACACATTAGATAAATTGCTATTAAGAGAGTTAATAGCAAAGTGCTTTTTTATTCTTATTTTTTTAAATTTTTGGAGGGAATTATGAGTATCCAACTAAACGAGATATGGCAAAAAACTTTGGGATTGTTAAAAAACGAACTCACTGAGATTAGCTACAATACTTGGATTAAAACCATCGATCCATTATCCATAGATTTAAACACAATTAATTTGGCCGTTCCCGCTGATTTCAATAAAGGAATCCTTGAATCAAGATACAAGGATTTGATAAAAAATGCAATTAAACAAGCTACGTATAAAGAATATGAAATAAATTTCGTTGTTCCGTCACTGGATAACATGGAAAAGATTAAGAAACAATCCGAAAAAACATCCGGTGAAGATACAACCGTATCAATTCTCAATCCTAAATATACTTTTGATACCTTTGTAATAGGTAACAGCAACAGGTTTGCGCATGCTGCCGCTTTAGCTGTAGCCGAGGCGCCGGGTAAGGCATACAATCCTTTATTTATATATGGCGGTGTTGGTCTTGGAAAAACCCATCTTATGCATGCCATTGGCCATTACATATTAAATCAAAATTCTTCGCAAAGGGTTTTGTATGTATCGTCGGAAAAATTTACAAACGAGCTGATAAACGCAATTAAAGACAATAAAAATGAAGAATTCAGATCAAAATACAGAAATATCGATGTGCTCCTTATCGACGATATTCAGTTTATTGCAGGTAAAGAAAGAACTGAGGAAGAGTTTTTCCATACATTTAACGCTTTGTATGAAGCAAATAAGCAGATAATTATATCCAGCGATAAGCCCCCGAAGGAAATCACATCCTTGGAGGACCGTTTAAGATCCAGGTTTGAGTGGGGTTTAACTGCGGACATGCAGGCACCGGATTTGGAAACAAGAATAGCTATTTTGAGGAAAAAAGCCCAGCTTGAAAACTTGGATGTACCTAATGAAATAATAGTTTTCATCGCAGATAAGATAGCATCCAACATAAGAGAATTGGAAGGTGCTCTAAATAAAGTAATAGCTTATTCTTCCCTTACTCAAAATGAAATTACTTTGGAGCTGGCAAACGAAGCACTGAAAGATGTTTTATCCGCCAACAAGACTAAAGTTTTAAACTGTGTCACCATTCAGGAAGTTGTAGCCAGATATTTCGATATTAGACCCGAGGACTTTAAATCAAAAAAGAGGACAAGGGATATAGCTTATCCAAGGCAAATTGCCATGTTCCTATGCAGAGATTTAACAGACATGTCTCTTCCGAAAATAGGTGAGGGGTTCGGTGGAAGGGACCATACTACGGTAATACACGCATGTGAAAAAATACAAGCCGATTTGGAGAGTAATTCCGAAACACGAAGAGCTATCAGCGAAATAAAAAGAAATCTGCTTGGAAAATAAGAAATATAATACTATTAAACTAAATCATCTTTTATTAAATTATTTAGTTTAATAGTTTTCAACAGAATTTGTTGATATGGGGAAAACTTGATGTGGGTATTATGTGTAAAACTTGATCAAAGTTTTATTAATGTTAAAGCTGTTGATTATTTAAATCAAAATATCAACACATTAATAACAGCAGGAATTATTTATTTTCCCTATGTTTGGACATGTTATTAACAATATCAACAACACTTATTACTATTATTACTGAATAATTATTATTTTTATATAAAGAAACAGGAGGTTCTTTTCGGTATGAAAATTATATGTTCAAAGGAAGAACTAGTCAACGGAATTAACATAGTTCAAAAAGCAGTTTCAGCAAAAACAACATTTCCTATATTAGAAGGAATACTGATTGAGGCAGGGGATCAATTTAAGCTGACAGGAAATGACCTCGAATTGGGAATAGAGTGCTTTGTTAATGCTGATATAAGAGAACAGGGTTCTATAGTATTAAACTCCAGAATGTTCGGTGAAATTATAAAGAAACTTCCGGATTCCGAAGTTTTGATTGAAGTTAAAGAAAACAACAATGTAATTATAGAATGCGATAACTCACACTTTGAGCTAAAGGGCATGCCCTCTGAAGGATATCCTTCATTACCTCAGATTGAAAGTGAACAAACCTTTACAATTTCGCAAAAAGAACTAAGGGAAATGATACGACAAACTTTGTTCGCCGTAAGCGTAGACGAAAACAGACCGATATTTACAGGTTCATTGATAGAATGTATTGATAAAGAGCTGACAATTGTGTCTATAGATGGGTTCAGAATGGCAATTAGAAAAACCGTGCATGAAAATGATGCATCAAATTTCAGCGTTGTAGTTCCGGGAAAGGCTCTGAATGAAATAGTTAAAATATTACAGACGATTGATGATAATGTTACAATTTGCAGTTCCCAGAATCAAATACTCTTTGATATAGGAAATTGCAGAATTGTTTCAAGGCTTTTAGAAGGAGAATATCTAAACTACAGAAGTATTATACCGAAAGAATACGAGACCAGTGTACGGGCCAATACTAAAGAAATGCTGTCCAGTATAGAAAGGGCTTCATTGATAACCTTGGATGAGAAAAAATACCCGGTAAAATTTAATATTTCGGATGATAAAATAATTATATCTTCAAATACCGAAATTGGTGCCGTCAGAGAAGAAGTAAGAGTAGACGTAAACGGGGAAAATATGACTGTTGGATTTAATCCGAGATATTTCATAGAAGCATTGAGGGTAATTGAAGATGATGAAATAAATATGTTTTTTACGACAAGTATAGGTCCTTGTACTATAAGACCTCTTGAAGGAGAAAGATTTGTATATATGATTTTGCCGGTAAAAATAAACAATGAATAGGAGAGCTGGAAGTGATTTCTGTTAAAATAGAAACTGAATTTATAAAACTGGATCAATTTTTGAAGTGGGTAGGTTTGGTTCTGACCGGAGCAGATGCTAAAATATTGATATCTAACGGATTAATAAGGGTTAACGGAGAAGTTGAGTTAAGAAGAGGAAGAAAACTAAGATCCGGAGATATAGTGGAGCTGGATAATAAGGAATACCAAATAGAGTGATATCCGGAGGTAAAATTTGTATATAAAAAGTTTGTCATTAAAAGATTTTCGAAATTATAAAAATGCTTTTATTTTATTTTCCAAGAACCTGAATATTATTTACGGAAATAACGCTCAGGGAAAGACCAATATTATAGAAGCCATTTTTTTGTGTGCCTCGGGAAGATCCCACCGTACTTCAAAAGATATTGAGATGGTTAGTATAAATAAAAATGAATTTAATGTATCTGTGGAGCTAATAAAAGAAGAAGAAAATAAAAGTATAGAAATGAAGTATGAAACAGGCAAGAAAAAGATGATAAGAATAAATGAAATTCCTGTTGTAAGAATCGGAAATTTGATGGGTAATTTGATTGCCGTTATTTTTTCTCCTGAAGATATAATGATAGTAAAAGAAGGACCGGCACTAAGAAGAAGATTTATTGATATAAGCATCAGTCAGCTGAAACCATCATATTTTTATGATTTACAACAGTATAACAAAATATTGCTCCAGAGAAATACGCTTCTAAAAGAAATACAGTTTAACCGAAGTTTGATTGAAACTCTTGAGATATGGGATGAAAAGATATCGGAAACAGCTGCCAGAATCATGAAGGTTAGAAACTCTTTTTTATTTGAATTAAATCAAAAGGCTAAGGATATACATTATAAGATTACCAATGGATGTGAAGAATTGGATATAAAATATAATCCTTCAATTGATAAAACAGATTTAAGTGATGCTGAAAATATTAAGAATAAATTAATGGCAGAGTTTTCAAAAATGAGAAATGCTGAACTGAAAAGATGTATTACAATGGTTGGGCCTCATAGAGATGATTATGATATATTATTAAACGGATTGAATTTAAAAATTTACGGATCCCAAGGGCAACAAAGGACAGCTGTTTTATCTATTAAGCTGGCTGAAATAGAAATTATAAAAAACATTATAGGGGAAAATCCTGTACTTTTATTGGATGATGTAATGTCTGAATTGGATTTAGAAAGAAGAGAATTCCTTCTCGAAAACATAAAAAACATTCAGACTTTTATTACATGTACTGAAAAAGATGTTTTTATGAATAAAAAATTAGATGAAGCTTTATTTATACATGTTGAGGACGGGAATGTAAAAATTGAAAATTAGATAAAAAAAATTAGCTTTTTCAAAGATAAATTGTATATAATAATTAATAATGAAATATATTAAATAATTTGCAGTTTGTATTATATTGGGATAGAATATATAGGGCAATAAAAATAAAAAAAACATCTTGGAGGATATATATGTTTTTGCATATTGGCGGAGATTATGTTGTTTCACTTAAGAATATAATCGCAATTATGGACTTGGAAACAACTACTATTTCAAAGGATACAAAAGAATTTTTAAAAATAGCTGAAGAGGAAGGCTTTGTAATGAGTATTACCGATGAAATACCAAAATCTTTTATTATTACTGAGGTAGATAAAAAAAGCAAAATTTATCTATCGCCTATTTCTTCCGTTACTTTGCAAAAAAGAGCGAGTTTTTTGGAAGAAACCTCTAAAAACTTTATTGTAAATAAGTAAACCGACAATGATATACTAAGGTGTTTATATAGGAGGAAAAAATGCAAGAAAATATAAAATATGACGAAAGTAATATACAGGTTTTGGAAGGACTAGAAGCGGTAAGAAAGAGACCTGGAATGTATATTGGAAGTACATCTTCAAGGGGATTGCATCATCTTGTATATGAAATCATGGATAATAGTATAGATGAAGCTCTTGCAGGATATTGTACAAAAATTACAATTATTATAAATAAAGATAATTCAATTACAAATATAGATAACGGGAGAGGTATACCTGTAGGAATACATCCTCAAATGGGCATTCCTACGGTTGAAGTTGTTCATACCATTTTGCATGCCGGCGGAAAGTTTGACGGAAAGGGATATAAGGTATCGGGAGGATTGCATGGAGTAGGAGCTTCCGTTGTAAACGCATTATCTGAATACATGATAGTTGAGGTATCCAGGGACGGAAAGATATACAGGCAAAGGTATGAGAGGGGTAAAGTAGTGACCGGTTTGGAAGTTGTGGGACAAACCGATGTTACAGGAACAAAAACAACTTTTTTACCCGACCGGGAAATATTTGAAACAATTGAATTTGATTATGAAGTTCTTTTGGCAAGATTTAGAGAGCTTGCTTTCTTAAATAAAGGTTTAACGATTGTATTGAGAGATGAACGTCCTGAAGTACCTGTAGAAAAAGAGCTTCATTATGAAGGCGGTATTGTTTCTTTTGTAGAATATATGGACAGAAATAAAAGTCCATTACATGATCCTATTTATTATACTGGTGAAAAAGACGGTTCCTTTGTTGAAATAGCAATGCAATATAACAAAGATTCCTATGTAGAAAATATACACAGTTATGCAAATAATATTTCAACAGCAGAAGGCGGTACTCACCTCACTGGGTTCAAAACAGCTATTACAAAAGTACTCAACGATTATGCAAGAAAATACAATATCATAAAGGAAAATGAAAAGAATTTATTGGGTGAGGATGTTAGGGAAGGTTTAACAGCCATAATTAGTGTAAAATTACCGGAGCCGCAATTTGAAGGCCAGACAAAAACAAAGCTTGGAAATAGTGAAATAAGAACTCTAGTTGAGAATGTTATAAGCGAAAAGTTTGAAAGTTATCTTGAGGAAAATCCGTCTATTGCAAGAGTTATTCTTGATAAATGTTTGGCATCATCAAGGGCACGTGAAGCAGCGAGAAAAGCCAGGGAATTAACACGAAGAAAAAGTGTACTGGAATCGACAACACTTCCGGGTAAGCTTGCTGACTGTACCGAAAAGGATCCAAGCCTATGTGAAATTTTTATTGTTGAGGGTGATTCAGCAGGTGGATCTGCTAAGCAAGGAAGAGATAGAAGATTTCAGGCGATTCTTCCTCTTTGGGGAAAGATGTTAAATGTCGAGAAATCAAGGGTTGATAAAGTATATGGAAATGAAAAGCTTGCCCCTGTTATTACTGCTTTGGGGACAAGCATTAGTGATGATTTCGATATAAGCAAATTAAGATATCATAAAATTATAATTATGGCAGATGCAGATGTAGACGGTGCCCATATCAGAACTTTGTTGCTTACTTTCTTTTATAGGTATATGTATCCTTTAGTTGAAAATGGCCATGTATATATTGCGCAGCCTCCCTTATATAAAATAGCCCATGGCAAGGAAGAAGTTTATGCGTATGATGATAGGGAGCTTGCAAAAATATTTGAAGAAAAGGGATGGAAAAAAGCCGATTGTACTGTTCAAAGATATAAAGGATTGGGAGAAATGAATCCTGAACAGCTTTGGGAGACAACTATGAATCCGGAAACCAGAGTTATTTTAAGGGTTGAGTTGGAGGATGCAGTCGCGGCGGATGAAATTTTTACTGTACTTATGGGTGAAAAAGTAGAACCTAGAAAAGAATTTATTCAAACATATGCAAAGAAAGTTAGAAATTTGGACATTTAAAAAATTAAAAAATACTGATGAAATAAATATTAAAAAATGGTTTCATTTAATATGATAAATTATATATAAATAGGGGATGAAAACCCTATTTTATTTTGCTTTATAGATACATATAATTTGAATAAATTATAATTGTAAAAAAATTTATCTTTAACATTATCTAAATATGTAAGGATGAATCTTAAAAAACGTTAAGAGTTAATCTTAAGAATAATGTAAAAATAGAATATTAAATTTTCTAAAAGAATGTTTCACGTGAAACAATTTTAATAAAGATATTTTATAAAGATGAATAAAATAGTCATTATACATTTGTATAAAGAAGATTATGTGGTATAATTAAGTAATAAATTTTATAATTAAAAAGCAAATTATAAAATGAATTGAACTAGTATCAGATACTGAGGAGTGAGTTTAATGTCAAAAGTAATTGCAGTAGCAAATCAGAAGGGTGGAGTAGGTAAGACAACTACTGCAGTAAATCTAAGTTCTTGCTTGGCATACAAAGGAAAAAAAGTTTTATTGTTGGATATAGATCCCCAGGGAAATACAACGAGCGGATTGGGAATTGATAAAAAGAAAATTGAAAAATCAACTTATGATATTTTAATCAATGATATTAATATAAAGGATATAATAATTGGCACACCTGTTGAGAACCTTGAATTATGTCCATCAAATATAGAATTGGCAGGTGCCGAAGTTGAATTGGTTTCTTCAATTTCAAGGGAAACCAGATTAAAAAATGCCTTATCTGAAGTAAGGGAAAGATATGATTATATCATAATTGATTGCCCACCTTCTTTGGGACTATTAACCTTAAACTCACTTACAGCAGCTGATAAGATTCTTGTACCTATTCAGTGTGAATACTACGCACTGGAAGGATTGAGTCAATTAATGGAAACTGTTAAACTTGTTCAAAAGCATCTAAACAAAGATCTGGATGTTGAAGGTGTTGTTTTAACAATGTTTGATGCAAGAACAAATTTATCTATTCAGGTAGTTGAAGAAGTAAAAAAGTATTTTAAAAATAAAGTTTATAGAACGATTATTCCAAGAAATGTCCGTCTAAGTGAAGCACCAAGCTTTGGATTGCCTATCATTTTATATGATCCGAAATCAAAGGGGGCAGAATGTTATTTGGAGTTAGCAGAAGAAGTAATACAGTATTCCGAGGAGGATGTAAAATGAATAAGAAGGGTTTGGGAAAAGGTTTAGGTGCGTTGATTTCGGCTGCGAATGAAGAAGTTAATGAAGAAATAAATGAAAAAAAAGGTATTGTGGAATTAAAGATAAATGATATTGAACCGAATATTAATCAGCCTAGAAAAAAATTTGACGATGAAAAACTATTAAAGCTTTCTGAATCTATAAAAAAGCATGGGGTTGTTCAACCTATAATTGTTAAGAAGGAAGATAATACATACAGAATTGTTGCCGGTGAAAGAAGATGGAGAGCAGCAAGAATGGCCGGATTAAAAACAATTCCTGTTATTATAAAAGAATTATCTGAAAGACAGGTAATGGAAATTGCCCTTATTGAAAATTTACAAAGAGAAGATTTAAATCCTATTGAAGAGGCAGAAGCTTTTGAGAGACTTTTAAATGAGTATAACCTTACGCAGGAAGAATTATCTGAAGCTATTGGAAGAAGCAGGTCAGCTATAGCCAATACCATTAGACTTTTGGGTCTTTCGGAAAAAGTAAAGAACTGCTTAATAAATCAGGATATAACAAGCGGACATGCCAGGGCTATTCTTTCTGTTGATAATAAAGAATTACAGGAAAAGATTTGCGATGAAATAATAGAAAAAAATCTTACTGTTAGGCAAACAGAAACTTTGGTAAAGAGATTTATATCTGAAGAAAAAAAAGAAAACAAAAAGAATAAAGAAAATAAAAACAATGATGAGTATTTAAAGATAGAAGAAAACTTGCAAGGTATTTTTGGAACCAAGGTTCGTTTAGTATCAAACAATAAAAAGGGAAGAATAATGATTGAATATTATTCAGAAGAAGAATTGGATAGATTATTAACACTATTTGGTATGATTGAGAAAAAGTAGGACGCTCTATTTTAGTTTTAAAAGGATTTTTGTCAATAGGGTAATATACTTTTATATATTAAGATAAAGATCTGTTAAAACGAAAAATAGATACCTATATTTTAAAATGGAAAATTAAGCTAATTCTAATAAATAGATTATAAAAATTGTTTCACGTGAAACATTATTTGTTGTATATATTTAATTCTAATCAATTTAAAAGCAATTAGCTAAAATTATTTATGTAGCTAACATATTAAAATCAATAAAATAATTAAGAAAGAAAAGTGATGCAAAATGAAATTTAATATAACTAATTTATATAAAACAATTGATATTTATAGTCCTTATATTTTAATTGTACTTTCATTGATAATATTTATTTTGCTTATAACTCAAATAAGGACCGCATCAAAGCTTAAAAAACTAAATTCAAAATATAAAAAATTATTAAACGGTGCGGACAATAAAAGTCTTGAACAATTAATATTTGATACAATGAATATTTCAAATGATATTGTATCGGAAAACAAAGAAATTATAAAAAGAATAAAAATTATTGAAAGAGATATGCAAAATTGCATACAGAAAGTTGGCGTGGTGAGATACAATGCTTTTGAAAATGTGGGTAGCGATTTAAGTTTTTCAATAGCATTACTGGATAATAACGATAACGGCGTTGTAATTAGCGGGATTTACTCGAGAGATTCTTCTGCAACTTATGCAAAGAAGATAATAAACGGGCAGTCAAAGCATCCTCTTTCCGCAGAGGAATTACAGGCTATATCCGAATCGAAAAAAATAGTGTAGTATTTGAGAAACTTTATTTACTAGTGGTATAATATAACGAGGCAATAGAAACCCATATTTTTAATAGTGCCGGCTAACGGTATTTATCAATGAGTATGTTTGTGCCTCTATTAAAGAACAGCTGGTTTATGAATGTTTGTCTTCAATCTAAAAGACGTTAACCGGAAGTACTATAAGTATTGGTATTAGTATAATAACTAATGCTAATTAATTACAGGGTGAATAAAATGAATAATAATAAAGAAAAAAAGACATTTCGATTATATGCGATTGTATTATTTATTTTTGCTTCAATTGTTTTGCTTTGGACAGGGTATAGTCAAAATAAGATTAATGAGAATTATAAAAATAGGTTAAATGATAAAGAAAATGAAAATATTAAGTTTGAATATAATCTAAATTCGGCTTTGGAAGAAAATAAAAAGCTTAATGGAGAGATAGAGAAATTAAAAAAGGATTTATCGGAAGCTCAAGATAATACAGTAAAACTGGAAAAGGAAATTAAAACACTTAAAGAAACACAACAAAAAACATTGGAGCAATATGAGAAGGTTTTAAAGGCCGATTTTGAGTATAGTAACGGAAATATCAAAGAATGTGCTTTGATATTGCTTGAGATTAAAGAAAATTCATTAAAGGAAGATTATATTTTAAAAAAGTATAATGAACTGAAGAACAAAGCATATAAGGAAGCAGCAAAACTATTTTATTTCGACGGATATGATAGTTTTAAAAAGAAGAACTATAAAATTGCAATAGATAATTTTAATAATTCGCTGAAATTGACCGAGGATGAATACTTTTCGGATGATTGCTATTATTTAAGTGCATATTGTGGATATTATATTAAAGATTATGATTTTTCTAAAGAAATGATAGACAAACTTTTAAATAAATATCCGGAGAGTGATTATAACAGTGAAGCAAAGAGTTTGCTAAAAATGATCGAAAATGCTTCATAATGATATCTTTGATATTTTGATCAAGATATTCTTATAAATATTTTATTTTCGGTTAAGGTTAAATGCTTTTTAAAAGTATAAACTTATTGATAATAATAGTATATAATAAACTGGTAACAAAACTTAAAATTAATATAACAGTAAGGAGTAATGATTATGCTTGATATTAAATTGATCAGAAGTAATCCTGAGATTTTAAAAAGAGCGATGGAAAAAAGAAAAGAAAACTTTAATGTTGAAGCCTTAATTAATTTAGATGAAAGAAGACGGCAAATACTTACTGAAGTAGAGCAGTTGAAAAACAAACAGAACGAAGCTTCAAAGCTTATTCCCAAGTATAAAAAAGAAGGAAAAGATGTTTCGGAATTAATGGATGAAATGAAAAACCTTTCTGATAAAATAAAGGTTCTTGACGGAGAAGTAAGAACAATTGACGATGAATTGAATAAAATCCTTTTAACAATACCTAATATACCCCATGAAAGCGTTCCGAAAGGAGATTCGGATGAAGACAATATCGAGGTAAGAAGATGGGGAGAGCCCAGAAAATTTGAATTCGAACCGAAGCCTCACTGGGAAATAGGAGAAAACCTTGATATATTGGATTTTTCAACAGCCGGAAAAGTTACCGGAGCGAGGTTTACCTTTTATAAAGGTTTAGGAGCAAGGCTGGAGAGATCTTTAATGAATTTTATGCTTGATATTCATGTAGATAAGCATGGATATAAAGAAGTATTCCCGCCATTTATGGTACATAGAAACAGTATGGTTGGAACAGGCCAGCTTCCGAAATTTGAAGAAGATGCATTTAAGGTTCAAGGAACGGATTATTTTTTGATACCGACAGCAGAAGTACCTGTTACCAATATGTACAGGGAGCAAATACTTGATATTAAGGACCTTCCTATAAAACATGTAGCTTACTCTGCATGCTTCAGATCGGAAGCAGGTGCGGCAGGAAGGGATACAAGAGGTCTTATCAGGCAGCATCAGTTTAACAAGGTTGAATTGGTTAAGTTTACGACACCGGAAACTTCATATGATGAATTGGAAAGTCTTACAAGAGACGCAGAAGAAGTACTTCAACTTTTAGGTATTCCATATAGGGTTGTTAAGATTTGCATTGGCGATCTTGGATTTACAGCTGCAATGAAATATGATATAGAGGTATGGATGCCCAGTTATAATAGATATGTTGAAATATCTTCCTGCAGTAATTTCGAGGCCTTCCAAGCCAGAAGAGCCGGCATCAAATTTAGAAGAGGACCGAAGGATAAGCCGGAATTTGTTCATACGTTAAACGGTTCAGGTGTGGCCATTGGAAGAACTACTGCTTGTATATTGGAAAACTATCAGCAGGAAGACGGTTCGGTTGTCGTACCTGAAGCATTGAGAAAATACATGAATGGAATAGAAATAATTAAATGATTAAAGTAAAGAATTCTATAAGTTGAGTAAAATTTGTGTTATGTATAAAATAAACGTATGAAAGAGGATTAAAATAAATGTTGAGAAAAATATTCCATTTACTCATGTATTTGGAATATTTTTCTTGATTTATGTATAATCAAAAATAGAAAAGGTTATTTTATAAGCAATAATTAAATAGCGGTTAATTTTTATCTTATTGAAGTTTGTTGTTACTTGTTTCCGTTAATTTTAATTATATTATTAAATAGTATGTTTTGATTGTTTTTTATGGATAAGTAGGCGATATTTTAACATATTTAAAAGTAAGGTAAAAATTTGCATGTTAAAAGTCTTGACAAAGTTGAGTATACCGTGTTATATTATTTGTTGTCACACAGATGGAGAGATGGTCGAGTTGGTTTAAGGCACCGGTCTTGAAAACCGGCGTAGGTGTGAGCCTACCGTGAGTTCGAATCTCACTCTCTCCGCCACAATAAAATAGCCCTAATAGGGCATCTAAATGGAGAAGTACCCAAGCAGGTCGAAGGGGACGGTTTGCTAAACCGTTAGGTCGGGTAACCGGCGCCGGGGTTCGAATCCCCGCTTCTCCGCCACAATTTGTCCGAAAACCCTTGTTTTGCAAGGGTTTTCGGCATTTCTATACTGAATTTTTAATGCCTATGCAGTTTTTTGTTATAATAAAAAAAGGGTTTCCCCTTTCTTATCCTTGAAATCAAATTAAATAACCTTATGTATTTTTAATTCATTTTGATCATAAATATATATACAATAGTTAAAAAGATTAAAGCTTTTAATATTTCAACTTAAGAATTGGAGTCTTCATCCAATGTAACGAAATATTTATAGAACGGAACCAGAAATGAAAAACCCTGAGTTAAACGGTTAACCAGATTAGGAGAAAACAATACTTCGTTAATCTTTTCCTCATGAATAAGCGAAAATGACTTTTTGTTATACCAGGTAGCCAAAGGATTTTCAGGATCACATTTGGGCCGTGCGTAATCACATCCTTCGATTACAAACTCGGATTGCTGTTTCATTTCTTTATCCAGCAACAACAAGAGTTTTGGATTATTGTCAATACGGGCGCGCAAATTTTCCATGGTCTGAGGTCTCGCAGAATAATATCCCATACCGTAAGACCAAGCCTCCGGGGTGAGTTCAAACCAAAAAACGGGTTTGTCCGTCCATTCATCTGCATGTTGGCGGATAGTAAACCAGAGGCAGTCTTTATAAGGGCCGTGGGGGTTAGGGCGTCTTGCATCACGGTATATGCGGGAGATATGAAGCCTGACATTTAAATCATCATGATTTGCAATAAAAAGATTGTATGTTTCCTCCGCAAGTTCCTGCATCGGTTTTTTTAATACAGTATTATATTCTTCTTTATGAGCCTCGAACCAGCTTTTATTATTGTTGAATCTTATATTCCATAAAAAATCTATTGTTTGAGTGGTAAATCCCGAAAACATTATAATTCCTCCAATAAAAAATGTAATTCTATTATATATGACGGAATTTTTTAAAGCAAGGAAGGATAATAACAGTGAATACCCTTGCTGAACCAAAGTTGTGCCCTCTGATCCAATAAGGCAGAAGAGTTAAAAGTTACTTAAGCTTATCAGCTCTTTCTTTTAATATTGCTCGTACATTTTGAATGTCTGTTCTGCTGTTTTTAGAAACCATAAAATAACCGAAGGCTGCCGGAACCATAAACAACTGAAAAATTGCCATAGTGATTATATAGTTGTAAGGAGAAGGGTAGTAAGAAGATACAACACCCAATACAATTCCCATAAAAGCATTCCCAAAAGAACGCCCAATTCCGTTTAAAAGATTTGCTATACTGAAGGTTGTGGCCCGATGCTCGGGAAGATTCACATCGGTTAAAAGGGCAAGCCAGTTGGGAATGTTTGCAGATTGTGCTGCGGAAGCAAGAACCGATAATAAAAACATTCCCAGTATCCATGGATTAAAAATAAACTGATTGATCAAGGAACTCATAATTGATAGTGGATTACCGCTTTCAAAAAGCTCGAGGTTGTTCATTGGAAGAGAAAACATTATAACGTAAAGAGGTATGGAAATAAGGTTAAGAGAGCCGGTTAAAAGTGCTCTTCCTTTAAGGGTATTTTTTTGAAGTTTATCCCCAAGGTAGCCGAAGTACATTGTGGATAATCCGCCAATTTGCAATAGGGCATAAAAGTAACCTGCAACGATCAATGAAGTTTTTTCATCTATACCCTCAGCCATAATTTTGGCACCGTAGAGAGTCGGAAGCCATAACAAAGAGCCAAGGGTAATACTCATGAAAAAACCCTGAAGCATAAGCCACCTATTGCTTTTTCTATCAAAAATCAGTTTGAAGTGAGATAGCTTAATTGAATAATTATAAGAAATTCCCCTGGATTCCAAAGCTTTTAATTCCGGTTCAGCTACACCTTTTTGAGGTTCTTTTATGAAAAATAAAAACAGTACGAAGAAAAATCCTAAAACGGCAATGATAATAAAAGGGCTTCTCCAACCGTAATGGGCCGAGATTATTGGTGCCGTTACAGAGCCTAAAATTCCGCCAAAGCCTTGTGATAGTCCCCATAGGCTCATAAGAGTGCCAAGGTATTTTTTCGGTATGTAATCCGACAATACGCTAAAACCTATGGAACCGATGCAGCCAAGCCCGATACCGGTAAAAATCTGAAAGGTTATCAATTGGATAAAATTTTGGCTCAATGCGGTAAAAAGGAGGGACATCGTCCAAATAGATGTTCCGAAAAAAATGAGTCTTTTTCTTCTGCCTTTATCCGCAAGATAACCCCAAACTATTGATGAGAGTGCTATAAAAAGGATAGTTATGGCAGAAACAAAGCCCATGGATGATACACTCACATTAAGTTCTTTAGCCATAGAAGAAAAAAGCGGCGGAAATAAGCCGATAACAGCGGTATCTAAGCAACCCGATACTATAAATACGGATACTATTGCAATACTACTAACATTACTTGAACCTTTTCCCATAATATTTACCTTTCATATGCTACAATCCTTTTGCTTGTATAATATGACTGTTTCCAAATTCATATCTGTATCTGTTTATTGTTGCTGCAATTTCATATTTTCTAGGGAGTGCCAAATTCCCCGGATGACCTGTATAAGGAGATATACTGTCCAAACCTTTGGTTTCAATTTGGTTTAATAATATATCAATGGCTTCTTTTAAAGTCGTTTTGTTATTAAAAATATATTTTATCATGTATTCCAGCATAACAGCTATACATGTGGTCTGACTTGAATCCACAAGCTGTTCAACATAAGAAAGATCAATTTGTGATTTGTTGTACAAAACCGTATACATTCCCTTTGCCTTAATGTCTCTGCCTTTATGGCCTTCGGGAAAACCGGATTTCAATACTATACGCGGAGTAATTTCACCAAATTCCAAAGCTTCTGTGCTTTCTCTTTTTAGCGGATTGGCTTTAACAATCTCCTTTGCGTTATTTGTAACATCCTTTGGCATATATTCATCCATCATAATAACCAAATCGGCTACATCAAAATAATCTCCCGACCCGCCCACGACTAAAATCGTTGAAACGCCCTTTTCCTTATAAAGCTGACGCACCTTGTCAATAAAGGGCGTTATGGGTTCCCTGTCCTTTGCAACAAGCTTTTGCATTCTTTCATCGCGAATCATAAAATTGGTGGCAGAGGTATCCTCGTCTATAAGCAAAAGATCCGTACCTACTTCCAATGCCTCAATAATGTTTGCAGCTTGTGATGTACTGCCGCTGGCGTTTTCGGTGGAAAAACTCTTGGTATCCTGCCCGTTGGGAAGATTGTTTATAAAAGGCGAAATATTGACCTTTTCAACGCCTCTTCCATCCTCGGCACGAATCTTTACTGCGTCCTTACTTGCGACCACGTATTCTCTTCCGTCACCTGAAATATGGTTGTATACACCCAGCTCCAATGCGTGTAACAGGGTGGATTTGCCATGGTATCCTCCGCCGACAATCAAGGTAATTCCCTCAGGTATTCCCATTCCTTTTATAATGCCTTTGTGGGGAAGGTTAATTTCGACCTCAAGGCTTTCAGGACTTTTAAAGGGTATTACACCCTTTGAAAGAGGCCTGTCGGAAATACCGCTTTCTCTCGGTAAGACAGAACCGTTTGCTATGAATGCCACAAGCCCTTTTGACTTGATTTGATCTCTTAAAAAGGCCTGATCCTCGCACAAATCCACGTGCTTTTTTAATGCCTCAGTATCTATGTTATTATAAAAGAGAGTTTTTTCAATTATCTGTGGAATGGCTGAAGAAAAAATCATATCCGCATATTTTCCCAAAACCCTTCTTCCGTTGGCAGGCAATCCGACTTCAAATCTTACTTCCACCCTGTCACGGTTGATTACCACGGAAGTTCTGTCCAATATTTCCTGACCGCAGCGGTCAATGGAAATCAACCCGCTTTTGCCTGAACCTCCGGTAGGGTTGTAATATTTTTTTATATTGTTAAAAAAAAGCCGGGTTAAAAAATCAATTACCCCGATTCTTTTATAGGGCTTGTCATATAACGCTTCAGGAAAACCAGCATCCTTTTGAGAAACGATTGCCCTTACCTTTGACGGTGATGCAAAAGGATCTCCCTGAACATGGTCAATAGCCAATACATATCTATCAAATTTATATTCTCCCTTAATATCTTTATAGGCCTTATATCCGGCTCCGTCTATGGAATGAAGTTTTCTTTTCAAATCAGTTTTATCCCTCATTTTATACCCTCCAATAAAAGCCTTCCCTGAAATAGTAGCATATATTTATACATATTTAAAGGAGCACATAAAATAAGGATATTAAATGGATGTAAAAAATGTGAAGAAAAATATTTTAGAAGCATATATTTTTCTTCACATTTTTAACCGGTAAATTATAAACTTAAAAATTCTAATGTTAAATATACTAGAAAACAAAAAGCTTATTGTAAGCGCATATGGAAATAAGAATAAGGCTGGACAAATCAACTGAAAAAACCAACAATCCGGGTATGGTGTCTTTGAATTCATTATTTGAATCCACCTTAAGATTGTGGTTTATATTTCCCAGCCAATAAACAATTACAAAAGCACATAAAAGCTTAAGCCACATAAGATTGATATAAAACATGCAATAAATGAAAAATACAATAACCAATATGGATTTAGAATTTTTATATAACACTTTAAACTTATTTAAGTCAAAATTTATTAGATCCTCGATCTCTTCCAAAACCCCAGGCTCCGCATCGTCATACTCCGTATCTGAACCGAAAAGAGTGCTATGTATTGATTTTAATGCGCTAAAGGCAAGAATTGCTCCCAATACCACAAAGAACAAGGTATCGTTGGAAGCAATCAATAATACCGGTATCAATATTAATGTTAAAATAAACATCAACATGCTTTCAATTGACATTAAATTTTCTCCTGTTCATTATTGATTAAAATTAACTGTAAGTGCGTTGTACACTATTACCGACATTTCACCCCGGGTTAATTTATGGTTGGCATCAAGATTGAGATTCGTTGTCAGGTTTATTTCCGTTGCCTTATCCATTACATTGTTCGGCCATTCACCCTTTAAGTCTTTTTCATATCCAAGAGCACGAATTACAACCGCTAAAGCTTCTGCATAGGTTACGTCATTATCCGGTGCGATGGTGTTGTTGGGATATCCGGCAACCAGGTTGTACTTTATTGAGCGCTTGATGTTGTCGTAAGCCCAGTGCTTGCTGCTGATATCGGTAAAAGTGACCTTAACATTATCTATATCGGCATCAGTGTCATATCCCATTAGCTTAACTACCAAAGTTATAAATTCGCTTCTTTTTATCTTGTTTTGAAGCCTTAAAGACCCGTCTTCATAACCCTTTAAAATACCCAGAGTTTTGAGTGTATTGGCATTGTCCTGCTGTATTTGGGGTACATTTTCTTCTGCACTCGCAAAGGGCATTATTGAGATAATTGAAATAATGAAAATTAAAAACGCACTTATCATTTGTTTTTTCATTTATATCACCTTTCCTGTAGTTTTATATATTATATATACCTAAATTATACACCTATATTCAATTGTTTGATATTAAATAACAATTACAATTAGTATCATTTTTTTTAATGAATTTCAAGCATTTCCCTATAATATTCTCTGTATATAAATAAAGATTTGCATTAACGGTCTATATAAATTGCTTCATAAAATTTCGTATATATTTTTTTACATATATAATATAGACACCGAATAGACAGGTTTATAAGCTCTAATTTCGATTTTACATATTTTAATTTTCTTGAATAACATACACCCTTCTTTAATGAATAATTGATGCAGCAAAAACTAAAACTAATTGTGAATAAATTAAGGAGGTTTTTTTATGGCAAAGACTATTGCTGCAATCTTTGATAATTATAGCAACGCTGAAAGAGCCGCACAACAGATAAAGGATAAGGGACTTAGGACCGATGACATTTCAATAGTTACAAAACAAGGAGATGAAGGGCAATCCGGCAATAACTTTACCATGGGGATAGAAAACATGGGTGCAAATATGACCGGGAAAAATAACCAGGGAGGCATAAACGATAACATTTCCGATGGAGTTGTTACAGGCGGTATACTTGGAGGATTGGCAGGTCTTTTAATCGGTGCAGGCAGCATGGTTATTCCAGGCTTGGGTATAATTGCTGCAGCCGGTCCTATAACCGGACTTATATCGGGAGCAATAACCGGAGGTATAGTTGGAGGATTGGTTGATCTGGGAATTCCGGAGAACAAAAGCAAGCAGTATGAAACCGATATTAAAGCGGGAAAGACTCTTTTTAGCATGAAGATAGACGATGACAAGGTGGATGAGGTAAGTTCAATATTGAGAAATAACGGAGCTGTAAGTGTAGACAGCTACTAAAGAAGATTTAAAAGCGAGGCAAATTATCTGCCTCGCTTTGTTTAAATGACTTGGAACAATGTAAAGCAATACTTTATTGTATAAGAGTTTCATCCACAACTTCAATTGAAGGTGGAGACACAGGCTCAGATTCCGGTTGCGACGTAGGAGCTACAGTAGGCGCAGCCTTTTTGGTTCCCCTCTTTATTATTGTCTTATACGTAGCATAGGTACTTCTATGCAGCTTGGTTTTGCTTACAACATTACCGTTTATTTTTACCGTTTTATAAGTATCCACAACATAACCTGAATGCCCGGACTGAACTACAACGGTTTGACCTTCCGGAAGGCTCGGGTCGTCTATATATTGTACAGGTGCCGGTGTATAGCTGATTTGCACGTGACTCAATTCAACCGTCTTACCGGGCTGTTCTTGTGTTCCGTGAATTGTAAAGGTTATGGTATTGTTTTTCACGCTTGATTCAATTTTTATAGGCCAGTTTGTGTTATTCTTAAATTTAAAATCAAGGTCATTGTACGATACAGCCGCATCCCTGCCCAAAGGCAGATAACTGACGGAAAACATGTGATTTTGCCTATATACCGTTTCAAGGTCTGCAAATAACACGGCATTGTAAAGGGTTGAAGAAACCTGGCAGACTCCTCCGCCGATTCCGTCAACTATTTTTCCGTTGACATATTCTGCTGCTGTTTTGTAGCCGTTTTGAACCGTTCTCGGTCCGACAACCTCATTAAACGAAAATACTTCACCGGGAGCAAGGATTTTGCCGTTAATTTTGGAAGCAGCAATGGATATATTTATGCCCCTGTTATAATTATTGGTGCCTGAAGTGGAAAAATGGGTGCTTGCTGTTGAAAGCTTATCCTTAAAAAGCATGGAATTTGCTTTGGCAGTATCTATTTCCGGTTCTTCAAAGGTTACCGGAAGAGTAATTTCGGCACCGGTTTTATCCTGATTTTCGCTTAAAATTTTCAATAATTCGGACTTATCGATTTTACGTCCGCGAATATGGGGAGTTACGACAACTTTGTTATTTTCAACGGTTGCCTTTGCATTAACGGGTTCGGATACTATTTTATTATAAATTTCATCCGCATCAACGCTTTTAGGCATGATTGTCACGGAAGGAATCTCAAAAGTTCCGCCTGTGCATGTTTTGATTGAGTTTTCTATTATTTCCTGGGCTTTTTCCGTGTCAATGGATTCACCGGGACGTCCGATTTGAAGTATAACTTTTGATTCTTCAATAGATATATCTGTTTCTTTTACAGGGTTTAAAGTTTTTGAATAAAAGCTGTCAATTATATTTTTGACACTGTTTGAATCGAAAGAATAGCTTAAGTCGATATTTAAGCCTTTTCGCTTGGCACTGATTATGCTTGACAGTCTTTGAAAGACGTTTCCTTTTCTGCCTACCTCTAAAGCCTTTTGTGCAGCCTCCTCAATATTGTATTGCACATTAATTTGCGACAGAGAAAATTCCTCGGAAATATCGCCTTTTTTTAAGACAATCTTTGTGTCTTTCAGTTTCTCGGTATAATTTGAGTTCAGACGGTTATAGATTTCCTCATAAGACATTTTGCCCACATCAATGCCGTTGATAAATACTCCTTTATGTGTCTTATTGTAGGACAAAGTGAAAAAAATCGCGAAGAAAGACACCAGCAAAAGGGCAGCCAATAAAATCGACAAAGATATTAAAATTATCCGAGCTTTTGAATTAAAGCTTTTCTTTTGAACCACTGCATCAGTCATAAAAACACTCCATATCTTGTATTAATATTAACACTTATTTATTAGACGTTTATTATAATGTTTTGTTCATAAACATACAATATTGAATGATAAAAAATATGTACCTTCAAAGTCTGTAATGTTTATATCCTCACTATTTAATTATCGCAATTCTAAAGAAAAAAAACAATATATTTTTATGTGTAAAATTGTAACTTTGGGTTAATGCATGTGTATATATCAGCATATGTTATAAATCTGTAGACTACAAAAAAATGTATAGCCAGGGAAAATCATGTTTATACTTTTATATGTATGAAAAACACTTACTGCATAGAATATAAATGAATAAAATTTTACAGTCTATGCAAATCATTGTTTTCAGTAGTGCTTCAAAAAGAAAAATCGGATCAATTCAAAATAATAATGTAGGGTGATGAAAATGGATATAAACGCACAAAAAAATCATGCCTTTAAAATGATGAAGAATACTATTCTTTCAATAATAAGCAATATTTTAAAGGAGAAGGACGAAATAGTTTATACCGACCTGAACAGTGAAAAGGAAAACCTTATTGAGAGTATTAACGATGCCAAAAAAGAATGGTTAAGCGCAAGAAATAATTTCGATCATGCAGTTGATAGTGATATCATTGATTATTATATTTATAAGATTAAGGCTTATCAGATAAGATATGAGTATCTTTTAAAAAAGGCAAAAGAGAAAGGAATCAGTGTTTAGTCTTTATTTTGGTTTTTCTTTTTGTAATAAAATCTTGAACATGCTTATATATTAATATTGAAGATTTAATACCTAATTATAACAGTATATATAATGATATAAACATACTTGTTTTAACCAAAATACAAAGGTAAGAGCGGAGTGAAATCGGCATGTTTCAAGAATACCAAGTGGTATTTGCATATATTATTGGAATAATACTTCTATATTTTTTAGGAAGGTATTTGGCAGATCCTATGAAAATTGTCGTTAGATTAATATTTAATACCGTACTTGGTACCGTATCCTTATTGGGAATAAACCTAGCAGGCAGTTTATTTAACTATCATATTGCATTAAATCCTGTAACCGCTCTTATTTCCGGTATTTTAGGAATACCCGGGGTATTGCTTCTGGTAGTTTTGAAACAAGTCTATCAGATATAAGGTAAATAAATCCTGTCTTTTGATTCACAACCCGTAAATTGAATAAAATCAATAAAATATTGTATACAATGAACATAGTGGCCCTAATTCGTTATAGATGCGAAGCGGGCTTAAATAAGTTTTCTTGACAAAAAATAAACAAACATTTATACTTTAATCTGTATTAGTTTATGTTGTTAAAATATAAAGTTGTGTTTTATCAAACATAAAACTGTTGATCTGTGTTACTCACAGGTTCTATATATTTATAATCAATGAGGAGGGTTACCAAATGGGCAAGGTTGTCGAAATCAGATGGCATGGTCGCGGTGGACAAGGTGCTAAAACTGCATCTTTGCTTTTAGCTGATGCTGCATTCAACACCGGGAAATACATTCAAGGTTTTCCCGAATACGGTCCGGAAAGAATGGGTGCACCCATTACGGCCTATAACAGAATAAGTGACGAAAGGCTTACCATTCACAGTAATATTTATGAGCCTGATTATGTGGTAGTGGTAGATGATACTCTTTTAACATCGGTAGATGTTACAGCAGGGCTTAAAGAAAGCGGGGCTATTATTGTTAATACTTCCAAGTCCCCCGAAGAAATAAGACCGCTTTTAAAGGGTTATAAAGGAAAGGTTTGTACAATTGATGCAAAAACTATTTCCATTGAAACCTTGGGCAAATATTTCCCGAACACTCCTATGCTTGGAGCTGTAGTAAAGGTTAGCGGAGTAATGGACGAGAAAAAATTCCTCGAAGATATGGTGGGCTCGTTTAAGCATAAATTTGCTAGTAAACCTGAGGTTATTGAAGGAAATATTAAGGCTCTTGAGAGATCACTGCAGGAGGTGAAAGGTTTATGAGCAAAAAGGAATTAAAAACTGTTAGTGCCGATGCTAATTGGAAGGAAATAACGCCCGGTGGATTAATTGATTCTTCCGGAAATGCACATTTATTTAAAACCGGTGACTGGCGTTCCATGAAGCCTATATGGAATGCTGAAAAGTGCAAACAGTGTCTTTTGTGTCATCCTGTTTGCCCCGATTCTTCAATATTGGTAAAAGACGGCAAAATGGCGGGTATTGATTATGATCACTGCAAGGGTTGTGGCGTATGTGCAAAGGCTTGTCCTTTCAAAGCCATAGACTTTGTGGAAGAAGGATAAAGGAGGGGAAATGAAATGGCTATTAGAGAGAGATTAAGCGGTAATGAAGCGACAGCAATCGCTATGAAGCAGATAAATCCCGATGTAGTTGCAGCGTTTCCGATAACACCGTCTACAGAGGTTCCTCAGTATTTTGCATCCTTTGTTGCGGACGGTTCTGTTGATACGGAGTTTGTTGCTGTGGAATCGGAGCACAGTGCAATGTCGGCATGTATAGGTGCACAGGCTGCAGGCGGAAGGGCAATGACTGCTACATCTGCCAACGGTTTGGCACTTATGTGGGAGCTTTTATATATAGCGGCAAGTTCAAGATTGCCAATTGTAATGGCAACAATAAACAGGGCACTTTCCGGTCCTATTAATATTCACAATGACCATAGTGATGCTATGGGTGCAAGGGATTCGGGATGGATACAGCTGTACAGCGAAACCAACCAGGAAGCTTACGATAACATGCTTATGGCTCACAGGATTGCCGAACATCCTGATGTAATGCTTCCTCTTATGGTATGTCAGGATGGATTTATTACATCCCATGCAATAGAAAATATTGATCTCTTGGAAGACGACAAAGTTAAGGCTTTTGTCGGTGAGTATAATCCGGAGCACTATCTTTTAAATAAAGAAAACCCAATTGCTGTAGGACCGTTGGATTTGCAGCCTTATTATTTTGAACATAAGAAACAGCAGGCTGAAGCAATGAAAAATGCAAAGAAGGTTATTCTTGACGTTTCGGAAGAGTTCTATAAGCTCACAGGCAGAAAGTACGGATTGTTTGAAGAATACAAAACAGATGATGCGGATGCTGTAATTGTATTAATCAACTCAACAGCCGGTACTGCAAAGTATGTTGCTGATCAGTACAGAGCACAGGGCAAAAAAGTTGGTGTGATAAAGATAAGAGTATACAGACCTTTCCCTGTGGATGAAATAGCACAAGCTTTATCCAAGTTTAAGGCAGTAGCTGTTCTTGATAAGGCAGACAGCTTTAATGCAGCAGGGGGACCGTTGTTTACCGATATAACAAGTGCTCTCTATGCAAAGGGAATATTCGGTCCTAAGGTAATAAACTATATTTACGGTCTGGGCGGAAGAGACGTTAGGACTAATGATATAGAGGTTGTTTATAATAAATTGTTAGAAATCGCAGAGACGGGTAAATTAGATTCAGTTTATAATTACCTGGGCGTTAGAGAATAGGAGGTGCGGTAAATGGCTTATAATGTAAAAGAGGTAGCTCAAAAACCCGACAGACTTACCGGTGGACACAGGATGTGTGCAGGTTGTGGAGCACCTGTGGTAGTAAGAAATGTGCTTAAGGCATTAAAACCGGAAGATCATGCGGTTATAGGCAGTGCAACCGGTTGTTTGGAAGTTTCAACATTTATTTATCCATATACAGCATGGACGGATTCCTTTATTCATAATGCATTTGAAAATGCTGCCGCTACAATATCCGGTGCGGAGGCAGCATATGTAGCAATGAAGAGAAAAGGAAAAATTAATGGGGAGACCAAGTTTATCGCATTCGGTGGGGACGGCGGAACCTATGACATTGGATTGCAGTCACTGTCCGGTGCTATGGAAAGAGGACATGACATGGTTTATGTATGCTATGACAACGGAGCATACATGAACACAGGTATTCAAAGGTCTTCTGCTACTCCTAAATATGCCGATACTACGACTTCACCTGCAGGAAAGAAAATCCCGGGTAAACTTCAGCCTAGAAAAGACCTTACAGAGGTTATGGCAAATCATCATTTGCCCTATGTTGCACAGACAGCTCTGATTGGAAATATGAAGGACCTTTATGAGAAGTCCGAAAAGGCAATTTATACTCCGGGGCCGGCATTTTTGAATGTATTGGCTCCATGTCCGAGAGGATGGAGGTACAATACTCCGGATCTTATGGAAGTAAGCAAGATGGCTGTTGAAACTTGCTTCTGGCCGCTTTATGAAGTTATCGACGGCAAGTATATTATTAACTACAAGCCGAAGAACAAGCTGCCGGTAAAAGAATTCTTGAAGATGCAGGGAAGATTTAAGCACTTATTCAAGGCCGGAAATGAGCATATGCTGGAAGAAATTCAACAGGAAGTTGACAGAAGATGGGAAGCACTTCTTAGGTTGGCCGGCGAAGCTTAAACCGGATGAAGTTAAATTAAACCCAAGAAGTATTAAGCTTACATTAATTAAATCTGCTAATAATAAAACTGTCAGTAAGGGTACGGGAAAATCCTTTCTGACAGTTTTTTTCGATTTATGGGCTTAGATTATTTATTCAGTAATTTCTTTGGAACTTTGGGCTGGTAAAAGAAAAATAAACATGCACAGCTTGAGGAAATCGTTGTAATAATATAAAGAACAATGGAGACTAAGCTAAGGACTTTTTTAAACATATTATTTCCCTCCCATATATGTTTTTATACCAGTTATACAGGTCCATATTCGGTATCTCTCTCAATAAGTTTTGCAATAAACATTCAGATTACTGTTTAAGTATATTGCAAGACGGTCTTTCATTATGATATTGTTTTTAAAACCTTATCAAGGCGTAATATAAGCATATGCTTTAAAAAAGTTAAAGTGAACTTATAATCCGCCGGTAAGGGTTATTGGTCCAAAATATGTTCTTTTAACGCGCTTAATGCTTCAATAGCCTCATTATAGTTTTGTTCTTTAAGAAGACCTTGTACATAATCCAGGTTCTGAATGACTTCGTTATTGTTAAGAGTATTTTTATTTTTATAAAACGTATAAACACTTTTTACTGCCCGTGTCAAAATGATGGTTACAAATATAGTTATATATATGTTTAATCTCAATAAATAAGTATTTTGTGGAGGAATCGTCGAATTTGTATCAATAAGCAGCATTCGTGCCATTAAAAAGGTCAGAAATCCGAGGGTACATATGGCTATCAAGTAAACAAACAATTGTACATAGTATTCATTCACCATATTATTCGGATACTCCATATTAATAATCTTAAATTTAAAGCGGTAGAAAATTAATGCTAAAATCGACTGAAGTAAACGAATTACAAAAAATGTTGTATAATAGTGCACTGGGTTTTCCATAAAACCATTGCTGTTCTCTACTTCTAAAATAGAACCTATTATGACCGACACAGGTATTTCAATAAGTAACAGCAGTGAAAAAGCGAATATTGAAGCAGCGATGGATTCATAAAATTTAAATTTCATTATAAATATTATTAAAATAATGTATGAAAACAGAATCAGCAATGTGCTTTCTGCTCCCAAACCCAGCTTTTCCTTCAAGAGGTAGCTTATAACTACCATTAATGAACATACAGCCAGAAACCTAAAGTAATTTGACCGAGTTTTAAAATAACTGTACTTTCCGATTGCAAAAGATCCTAAAAAAATAAATAACAATTGTTCCGGAAAGCTTACCAGTAAAAACTTTAAAAAAGACATATCCTGCATTATAACCACACCTCTGAATTATTTTAAAATATAGCAAACAGCTTAACATTAGTCAAGTTTAACAAACATTATTTCCCTTGCTAAACTTGTATTGCCTATGAATTATGCTTCCTTTTCTTTTGCAATGGTATCGACCAACAGCTTTAAAGTGTCAGGATTTATATTTTTCTTTTGCGCTTCCATAGCCACTTTAATATAAGGAATATTTTCTTCGGAAGATAGAAAGGTTTTGATGTCATTGCGTAGATTATAGAAAAAGGCATATTCTTTTGGAAAAGGTTCCTGATACAATTTATTTTTGTTTTGATGATATTTTTTTCTTTCTATCTTCAGTGTTTCTTTATTATTTGGAGTGTACCAAAAGTCCATTGTGACCTCTGCATATTTTGAAAGAATATGCAGTGTTCCGGGAAAAGGCTCTATATCACCTTTTAAATAGCTTTTTATTTGATAAGGCTTTATCTGATATCCTGTTTTTTTATAAATATCCTGAGAAAACTCTTCAATAGTCATGTTTTCAATTAAAAGATTAAGATTATTAACAAAAATATCTAAAGATAATTTTCTGTAAGCATTGTTTTCATCACTCAAATACCCGGCTGCCTTCATTAGTTCTTCATATGGATAACCGTATGCTTTTGATATGATTTTTAATGTTTCCGGCTTTGGATTGGAATCTTTACCTGTACGGGGATCGACACCCTTTTCAAGAATACTTAAGTATGAATAACTGATTCCCATTTTCTTTGCTGCCTGTCTAATAGACCATTTTTTACTAAGTCTTATTTCTCGAAACAGTGCTCCTAAATTGCTCATGTTACCCACCTTATACCAGATAATATACAATCAAATCAAATACAAAATATATATTATATGTCTTAATAAAAATATATAAATATATATTACATGGCATAATTTTAATACAAATGGATGAATTTATCAAAGAGTAATATTTATTTTTTTTAAGCCAATTATTGACAAGCTGCAATTAATAGTATAACATAACGTGTAAAAGCTTGTTATTTTTCACCTTGATTTCAGATTATTTTAAGATTAGAAAATAATTAATATGCTGAAAAATTATTGAATTAAATGTTATAGTTTCTACATATTGAGGTAAATATTGAAGCATGTAAATAATAAAATATAAATATATTAATTAAGATAAAATGCAAAGTAAAGGCATTTGAGCAGTTAAAACCACGGAAAATCGGCATACAAAACACAGACTTTACCGGTATTGTAAGCAGTATTATTCACTTAAAATATATTTCTGAAAGGGTGAATTGCAAAAATGGATTTTATAAAAAAGAGACTTCTAGAGGAATCCGTTCGCTTCATTGAATTGTGTCAATCTTATTATTTAAAGGGCAAGATAGACGAAAACAATTATAACACTCTGACGAGTATTAAGCTACGCTTTATTAAAGATGTACTGAAAGAAGAGGAATTTTGCGCATGTCTCGACCTAAAATTATCGCAAAAACTTCATTCCATTTTTGTAATTGATAATAAAATAAACGGCTCGGATAGGAAAGTTGTTTGCCTGAAAGACTGCTATGTTTAAATATTATACTAATTGGATAAAATAATAATTGTTTTAAAAACTACAAAATGCTTTCGGAGTATTCAGAATGAAGTATAAAAGCAGAACCTACTTTATTTTGGGAGTAATTATTCTAATATCCTTTATTATAAAGCTTGTTTTGATTTTAGAATATAAAAACAGGTTGACACTGTCCAGTGACGATTTAAACTATGTCAAAAGTGCAGTAGTGCTTATAAAAAGAGGCATTTATACATTCCATAATTTAAACGAGCCAACAGTGTTTGTAACACCAACGTACCCGTTTTTCATTGCATCGGTGTTTAGTTTTTTTGGCTATGGTTTGCAGGGTATGCAGGCAGTACGAATTATACAGGCGGTTATTAGCTGTGTAACAATACTACTGACATATCTTATTGCAAAAGAACTTTTTAATGAGAAAGTGGGATTATTGGCATCTTTCTTTGTCGCTTTTTATATACCCAACATAATAACCGTAGGTTTTGTACTGACTGAGACCCTCTTTTCAATGCTTTTGCATCTTCTGATATATTTAAGCCTTTCAATTGCAAAAAAGCCTGATAAATTCCGATTTGCAGTTTTAGGCATCCTCTGGGCTGTAACCACATTATGCAGACCGACTATTGCTCTATATCCGGTAATGCTTTTTATTTACCTGTTTTGGGAGAAGCGTTTTAAGATTATAGAAATCGTAAAGACAGGAAGCATTATGTTTATTGCCTTTGCCGTTATAATGTCGCCCTGGTGGATAAGAAATTATCTGGAGTACGGAGAATTTATACCCCTTGCCGCATCAAGCGGAAATCCTTTTCTTCAGGGAACCTATGTAAACTATGAACAAACACCGGAAAATATAGTATTTTACAAACTGGGGAAAAACGCTTTTGAGACAAACAAGACAGAGGTAGAAGTTGCTAAAATGAGGATAAAGCAAGAGTTTAAAAAGGATTTATTAAGATATCTTAAATGGTATACCGTAGACAAGGCATGGCTTTTATGGGGAACGGTATTTTACTGGAAACAGTTTTTCGGAATTTCATCAAAGTTTGTAATATTCACTCACTATGTTTTAATCTACTCATCTATTTTAGGTACACTGTTTGTATTTTTTAAACGCATTAAAAAATACAGTCTCATTATAATGCTTCTTCTTTATTACACCGTCGTACATTGTGTGTACATGGCTTTTGACAGATATGCATTTCCGCTTATTCCGCTGGTAGCAATTCTTTCTTCGTTTTTTTTCACAACGGTGCTAAGTACGGCGCTAAGCAAAGTGAAAAAAACGGTTAGTGCAAAATAAAGTTTTCTTCTCATTTTTAATGCACATTGTTCTAAATTCAAGGGCGTATAAATAATATAACTATTATATGTGGTATGATTTGTGGAAAGTATTTTTAATACCTAAAGCTGTTTGAATGCATATACACGGATCTTTTCCGCATTCAAATAACGCCAAGATAATAGTATGGGGGTTACAAAAATGCTGGATATAGAGAAGGAACTATCGAGACTATACGATTTGCGTATAGAAAGAATCTATCCTGTAAAGAACTATTATGTTATTGAAACACCTGAGGGCAATAAAATCCTTAAAAATATGAATTTCTCGCCGGAAAGGATAATGTTTGTACATGGTGCAAAGGAACATTTATATAATAACGGTTTTAAAAATATAGACCGGTATTTATGCACGAAGGAGAATAAGCCCTATATTTTTATAAACGATGAGTGTTATATTGTTACTGAAGGGATAGAAGGAAGAGAATGCGACATGAACAGAACGGAAGATGTGATAAGGGCATCTAAGGCATTGGCAATGCTGCACAAGGCTTCGAAAGGGTATGTTCCACCTGAAAACAGTTTGGTACGGGATGACCTTGGTAAAATGCCTGTTTATTTTAACAAGAGGCTTGAGGAAATAAAGAGGGCTAAAAAAATCGCACAAAGAGACGGGGGCAAGTTTGATTACCTTATACTCAAGTATATCGATTATTTTTATGAGCTGGGACAGGATGCATTAAATAAAATTAACCGTTCAAAATACAATGAAATTGTCGAAAAGAGCAGGATGGAAAAATCCTTTTGCCACCATGATTACAGTCATTGCAATATCCTTTGCGGTGAGCGGGAGACGTGGGTTATAAACTTTGATTTCTGCAGCTTTGAAATAAAGATTTATGATGTCGCAAATCTTTTAAGGAGAAAACTGAGAAAATGCAATTGGGATGTGAAAGAGGCAAAAGTTATAATGGATGCATATACATCTATTGAACCTATTACACAGGAAGAATTTGAAGTTATGAAAATTATGCTGCAGTTTCCGCAAAAATTTTGGAGGGTCATAAACAAGTACTATAACAGCCGGAGAAGTAAAAGGGGAAAAAGCTTTATGTGCAGGTTTAATGAGGTAATTGAAGAAATTGAATATCAAAAGAAATTCCTGATGGAATTTAATTTTGAGAATATGATTTAAATGATAATAAGAAAAAGTATAGAGAAAAACTTGATTTATATAGAGACAGAGCCTGAAAATACATCATGGGGTAGGGAAAAGTTGCTTCTTAGAAAAGGTTGCACTTCCTTTCCCGATAGAGTATTAACAGGCTCTGTAACTTGATTTACACGGACTATGCTGTTAAAACAATCCGGTTATAATACCCGTTTCATCTATATCAATCTTCTCGGCAGCCGGGACTTTTGGAAGTCCGGGCATTGTCATGATGTCACCGGTGATTGCAACAATAAATCCCGCACCGGCAGAGAGTTTTATTTCTCTTACCGTTATATCGAATCCTTCCGGTCTTCCGAGGAGGGAAGGATTGTCGGATAACGAATACTGGGTTTTAGCCATGCAAATAGGTAGCTTATCCATATTTAGAGATTCAATCTTTTTAATGGCTTTTTCTGCTGCCGGTAAATAAACAACACCTCTTGCTCCGTATATTTCCTTTGCAATTATTTCTATTTTTTGATTAATTGATAAGTTGGTGTCATAAAGATATCTAAAATCGGTTTTTTGATTTTCAATAAGTTTAACCAGTTTTTCAGCAAGCTCCCGGCCGCCTTCTCCGCCTTTTGAGAAAACATCGGAGAAAGCTACCTCCACATTCAAGCTTTCGCATTTCTTTTTAATAAAATTCGTTTCTTCATCGGAATCGGTGGAAAAATGATTTATGGCTACAATAACAGGTACTTTGAATTTTCTGATATTTTCAATATGCTTTTCAAGGTTTACAAATCCTTTCTCCAGAGCATTTAAATCAGGAATGGCCAGCATTTCTTTTTTTACACCGCCGTTATACTTTAAAGCTCTGATTGTAGCTACAAGAACCACGGCATCCGGCTTTAACCCCGCATATCTGCATTTGATATTTAAAAATTTCTCGGCACCCAAATCCGCGCCGAAGCCTGCCTCTGTAATGCAATAGTCGGCAAGCTTGAGCCCGAGCCTTGTGGCAATGATGCTGTTGCAGCCGTGGGCAATGTTGGCAAAGGGGCCTCCGTGCATGAGAGCAGGTGTGTTTTCAAGAGTCTGTACCAGGTTGGGCTTTATGGCGTCCTTTAAAAGCAAGGCCATTGCGCCGTTTACTTTAAGGTCCCGTGCCGAAACCGGTTCTCCGTCGTAGGTATATCCAATGATAATTTTGCCCAGCCTTTCTTTTAAATCCATAATTCCTGTGGATAAGCAAAGAATGGCCATAATCTCCGATGCCACGGTTATTAAAAAGCCGTCTTCCCTGGGGGTGCCGTTTGCTTTTCCTCCCAGTCCCACAACGATATTTCTAAGGGCACGGTCATTCATGTCCATTGCTCTTTTCCAGATTATCTGCCTTGGATCAATACCGAGTTCATTACCCTGCTGTATATGATTATCGATTGCGGCTGAAAGAAGATTGTTTGCCGCTGTTATAGCATGCATATCTCCTGTGAAATGTAAATTTATATCTTCCATGGGTACTACCTGGGAATATCCGCCACCGGCAGCACCTCCTTTTATTCCCATGACCGGACCTAAAGAGGGTTCTCTCAATGCGATTATTGCTTTCTTGCCTATCTTTGCCATTGCCTGGCCAAGCCCAACAGTAGTTGTAGTTTTACCTTCACCGGCAGGGGTAGGATTTATTGCAGTAACAAGAACCAATTTACCGTCAGGTCTGTCTTTTACCCTTTCCCACAGAGCATCGGTTAGTTTTGCCTTATATTTACCGTAGAGCTCAAGCTCTTCATCCTTTATGCCAAGTTCTGAAGCAATTTGATTTATTGGCTTCATTTTGCACATTTGGGCTATCTGAATATCAGTTAACATGTTTTTCCCTCCTCGAAAAAAGTCACACGGTAAAAGGACTCTTTAACAATATAATTCATTATATCGTTTATTGCCACAGTATTTCAATACCTCTCACAAATGAACCTCTTAAAACATATTATGTATAGTAGGAGGAAAAAAATGAGGATGGTATTTATGAATTTCAAGATAGGAGATATTGTAGCAAGAAAGTCTTATGGGTCGGATATATTGTTTAAGGTTGTTGATATAAAAAACGAAGGAGGGAAAAAAGTAGCAATACTGAAAGGTATCTGCTACAGATTGGAGGCTGACGCTCCCGAATCGGATCTTATGATACAGCCGGAAAGCAATGTAAGAGAGTACAACAAAAAAATTAATATGAAAGTTGAGGAAAAAGTTCGGAGTTTAACTGCATCTGCATTAAGAACGAATGCTAAAAAAAAAATTTTTTCGCGCAGTTTCTGATGAAGAAGATAAAAACTTTGCAAAACCTGGTAGGGTGCTTCATATTGACGGTGATAATGATTATTTAAACACGTGTCTTGAATCATATAAAAAATTCGGGATAGATGCCGTAGGGGTATATGTAAAGGAAAAAGAGCAACCGTTAAAAATATATGACCTGCTGGTAAAGCACAAACCCGATATATTGGTATTGACCGGGCATGACGGAGTGATTAAAAGCGAGAAAGGTTATGCGGACATAAATAATTATAGAAATTCAAAATATTTTGTTGATTCGGTTAAAGTGGCAAGGCGCTTTGACAGTGACCTTGACAGTCTGGTTATTTTTGCAGGTGCATGCCAATCCATGTACAACAAGCTTATTGAAGCGGGTGCAAACTATGCCAGTTCTCCATATAGAGTACTTATCCATGCCCTTGACCCTGTAATGGTATGCGAAAGAATTGCCTTCACAAGCATAAATGAAATAGTAAATCCCCGGGAAGTAATTCAAAAAACAATTACAGGAATCAAAGGCATAGGAGGAATAGAAACGAGAGGGAAATACAGAGACGGTTTTCCCCAGGAACCATTGAACTTTTAATCAGCCTGTTAGTAAGGTATCGCATGCCTTTAAGGTTTCAGGAAATAGATTTTCATTGAATAAATTATTAAAGCGAAATTTTGAAAGAATTTTTTGGAATTAATATACTAAATATTGATGAATTTATAAGTAATTCATCAATATTTAGTATTCATGCGCCTTAGAGGAGTTAGATGTAATAAAAAGATTGCAAAAAAAAGCTTGACACATTCAAATTGACCTTGTTATAATATATATTTTTCTTTGACAAGTTGAGCGTATTGTGATATAATGGTTGCAAACAGAAGATGAGGTGATCAAATGACGGAGAAGAGTAACCTACTTCAGATTAAGAAAGATATAGAGAACTGTATTGGCCAAAAGATTCAACTTAAAGCCAATAAGGGAAGAAAAAAGGCATTCATTAAAGAGGGAATACTCGAAAACACCTATCCTAGCATCTTCGTAGTAAAATTTGAAAATGATTATGAAGCAACCAGGAGAGTATCTTACAGTTATACGGACATACTTACAAAAGCAGTTGAGATTGTAGTTTGCAAGGATAATAGAAAGATACAGGTAAGTTAAAAGGTGTTTAAATGTATAGAGGATTAGATTAATAGGTTTTACAGACGAGAAAGAATCGGATTTCATGCTCCGGTTCTTTTTAGTTTTATATTTATTTAACTCGAGCAAAAATAATTTGAAAAAAATAATTTGAAGAAAAATGTTCCAGAAACTTAAGTTTCGCAAGTATAGAGCCTGTAAATACTCCGTGGGGTCGAGCAAAACTCGCTTTGCTCAAACAATGCTCTCCCTTTCCACGTCGTATTAACAGGCTCTACAACTTGTTCCACAATGTTCCTTCCATATTTTTCTTCAAATTACGTAAAAAGAATCGGATTTTATGCTCCGGTTCATTTTGGTTTATGGCGTGTTAAATAAATTTAAATAAAAATGTTCCAGAAACTTAAGTTTAAATCATATTTTATAAGACCTGTCAATATATATTAGTAGTCAGATATTTGTTTGAAGTGATCCTGGGATAATCGTTTCTTGGAAAGAGCAATTTGATATTTATTAATGTGTAAGAGGAGGATGAAGAATGTCCCTTGAAACTGTAAAAGAGTCTGCAAAAATCAGTTACGTTATAGGTGAAGACTCAACTCAGACCATCGTTGAGCATGATATAATCGTACCGGACGTTAATCCGGATGTGGCAAGAATTCTTCTTTTGGACGGAGAAGTATCGGTAGGAGATTCTGAAGCTTCACAGGACAGAGTATATGTTGACGGTAGCCTTCGATATAAGATACTGTATATTCCGGACGGTGACGAACAGTCAGTAAAGAGCATAAATACTTCAAGTGATTTTTCCTATAGTGTTGATGTGGCAAACGCCCGGTCGGGAATGAAGGCAAAAGCAAGATGCGAAATAGAGCACATTGATTATAAAATACTCAATGGAAGAAAAATTAATGTAAAAACCATATTAAAAATAAGTGCAAAGGTCATGGATGAAGTTGACCAGGAATTTATAAGCGATATAAGAGGGGTTGAAGGCGTACAGGTATTGAAGGATAAATTGGACATATACTGTTATCTGGGGGAAAACAATGTTGTATTTAATGCAGGAGAGGATCTGGAAATTCCGGTTGGAAAGCCTCCTATTAAGGAAATACTAAGAAATGACGTTAAAATAGTGGGAAAGGATTCCAGAATTGATGATGACAAAATTATTGTCAAAGGGGATATAAACATATTGACACTTTACATAGGTGATGATGAGGAAAGAAGTATCCAATTTATGGAGCATGAGATACCCTTTGCGCAGTTTATTGACCTTCCCGGTGTGGGAGAAAGATCCGAGTGTGAGGTAGACTATAGTATTAAAAATATTTCTTTCATTCCGGCTGAAGACAGTGACGGAGAATTGAGGGTATTGAAGTCAGAGATAGTCGTTAGCCTTGATGCCAGGGCGACGGATAAAAGAACTTTGGAAGTCATATCCGATGCTTACGGTTTACGATCCCGTATTGATTATGACAGGCAGCTTTTAAGAATCAACAAGGTTGTGAGCCGGGAAAAAAGTCAGGTATCTTTAAAGGAAGTTGTGACTATTGACGGAACCAGTCCCGATATTTCCGAGGTGTTTAACGTTCTGTGCAAACCCAACCTGTTTGAATATAACTGCAAAAACGGTTATGTGGATTTACAGGGAGCTGTAAAAAGCAGTATCCTTTATGTAGCAAACAATACGGAGCAACCGGTATTTTCATATAACAGTGAATTACCCTTCAATCATAGAATTGAGGTTAACGGCATAAAACCCGGTGCGAAGTGCGATGTGGATATGGAGGTTGAGCACTGCAACTATAGCATGCTTTCATCTAATGAGGTTGAGATAAGGATTGTGATAAACATAAATGTTAAGATTTTAGATTCGATGGACATTTCATTTATTTCCGATGTCAATGAAAGTCCTGTTGAAGAAAGAAGCCTCAAGAATTATCCCAGCATTACAATATACTTTGCACAGCCCGGAGACAATCTGTGGAAAATTGCAAAGAAGTATTGTACAACGGTGGAGGATATATGTAAGATTAATGAGATTAGCCAGGATGATTCTGTTGAGGTGGGACAGCAGATAATAGTTCCCAGGAAAATAAGTTAAATTCAAAATTGCTATTGCATAAAAAAATCTAATGGAAAATATTTCAGAAGCTTTAGTTTCGCAAGTTCAGAGCCTGTAAATACTCCGCGAGAGCGATCAATAATCACAGCGTGGGAATGGATGTTCTTCCTTTCCCTGTCGTATTAACAGGCTCTGTCATTTTGCCGTTTCTTTTTTATACTCTTTCCAATTTTTAAACTTCACTTCCTGACAATAGGAAAGCTCCCAATCGTTTTGGTAATATAATTATTCACATGAGCCCAAGAAGCATATATTTTGTTGAAAATGGGCTCTATATTGTATATAATTAATAAAAAACATTAAAAAGTCATCGGCATATTATAAAGAAAAAGGTGTAAGATGGAATCGATCAGCTTAAATGCATATGCTAAAATAAATTTATCTATTGACATTATCGGCAAGAGACCGGATGGATATCATGACGTGAAAATGATTATGCAGACTATAGCACTGCATGATAAAGTTACCCTGGAAGTCCGGGACGGCGGAATCGAGATTGAATGTGACAAGTCCTGGATACCGACGGGAGCCGATAATATTGCATATAAGGCAGCAAGTCTCCTGATGAAGGAGTATAACATCCAAAAGGGTGTTTGCATTAAGATTGCAAAAAACATTCCTGTTGCTGCAGGTCTTGCGGGAGGAAGTACCGATGCTGCAGCGGTGCTCAAAGGCATGAATAAATTGTTCTCATTGAATCTTGGTGAAAATGAACTCATGGCTGTTGGCAAACAGGTAGGTGCAGATGTTCCTTTCTGTATTAAGGGAGGAACCATGCTTGCGGAAGGAATAGGAGAGGTGCTTACCGAATTGGATTCCTTTTCAAAGGTGGATATTGTATTGGTTAAACCCGAAATCGGAGTATCTACTGCGTGGGTATACAAAAATTTAGACCTCGGTAAGATTTCTATAAGACCGGATACACCTTTGCTGATAAAAGCGATTTCAAATAAGGATCGGATATGTGTGGCACAAAATATGAAAAATGTGCTGGAGTCCGTTACAATAGAAAAACACGAAGTCATAAAGGAAATAAAACAGGAGCTTATGAGGCTTGGGGCTCTGGGTAGTATGATGAGCGGCAGCGGTCCTTCTGTTTTCGGAATATTTGAAGACCGTGCTAAAGCGGAATATGCCTATGAAAAATTAAAGAACAATAAGTGGGATTGTTTTTTGACAGAAACGTTATGTGAGGAGAGATGAGACAAAATGGCTGGGAAGCTTTCTAAGGTAAATCTCAATGATTATAAACCCTTAAGGGAAGTTGTTTTTAATACTCTCAGAGAAGCAATAATTTCAGGAGAGTTAAAACCGGGTGAAAGGTTAATGGAGGTTAAGCTGGCGGAAAAGATAGGAGTCAGCCGTACTCCGGTTAGGGAAGCAATCAGGAAATTGGAGCTTGAGGGTTTGGTTAACATGCTCCCAAGGAAAGGAGCACATGTTGCCGAACTTTCCGCTAAAGATATTATGGATGTTTTGGAGGTTAGAGCTACTCTCGACGGAATGGCTACCAGTCTTGCCGCTGAGAGAATAACCGATGAAGAGATAAAGGATTTGGCTCACATACAGTCTCAATTTGAGGCTTATGCATACAAGAATAATTTGCAGGGATCCATAAAAAAGGATGTGGAGTTTCACGATTTGATTTACCGTGCTTCCAGAAACGAAAGGCTTATTCAAATCTCCAGTAATCTCAGAGAGCAGATTCAGAGATTTAGGGTAATATACATGAAGGATTACAGCAATCCGGAGAATTTGATCAGCGAGCATAAATATATTTTTGATGCTATTTCAAGACATGATGTGGAAGGGGCCAAAAGATACGCCCAAATTCATATAAACAATCAGGAGAAATCAATTATTAAGGCGTTAAAGAATATGGAAAAGTAATCGAATTAATGCCGGATTTGTAGATATATGAATTGCTATTTAGAATAAAAATTGTGAATTGTTTTAGGGTAAGAGAAATATAAAAGAGACATTTTAATACTAATTGCAGAGCCTGTAAATACAACAAGGAAAGGAAGAGCATTGGTTTCACGAAGTGAGTTTTCCAAATCCCACGAAGTATTTACAGGCTCAATACTTGCAAAGCTAAGATTTCTGCCGCAAATAGTTTATATTGCCGGACACTTTTCTAAATTATTTCATAACCCATTGCGGATATGTGCTTCTTTATTTCCTGCGGGGTTATGTCCGAAGGATTGTAATCGACACTAATATGCTGGCTTTTGAGGTCTGAAGTTACATTCACGATTCCCTTCAATTCTTTTACACCTTCCTCAATCTTGCGTGAACAAGCACTGCATGAAAGAGTCGGGACATTAAAAGTTGCTGTTTCCATTGTATTCCTCCTTAATCGGTTCTATTTTTAAAACCTCAACAATATATTAGCATTTCAAAAGAATAAATTATTATTCTTAACGGGGGCATTTTGATTTGTCTACAAGCATTCAGGCCCGATATTTTCATAATCTACCTTCACGCATATATTGCTATTGATTTGGGCGCGTCTTATGATAAAATAGAAATGAGCATGTTATGCTATATGTTTTCAAATTTAAAATAAAATTGCAATTATATTGATATAGGCATGAACATTACTATAAATTTTTTATATCAGGAGGCATAAAGTCATAAATGTGGTATGACAAATTTTTAAGCATATACAGAGCAGGAATATCCCATGAGTTTGTATTGTACTTTAACATAAGGGATGTTGTGGATAATTACAGGAATATTGAAAGATATTTATACGAGGAATTTATTAAACAGAGGAATTTTTCTATCGTAGCCTTCTATGATATTTCCAAAGGTTTGACATTTTTGGATGCGGGAATGGAAAGGGAGTTTAATAAAATAACATCCAATGAAGCGGTGGGGCTGAAGAATGCACTTCCGTCAAGGCTGTTTCCCTATATAGACATTGCTTTGAAGAATACAAAAATGATGCTTTTTATAGATCATACGGAGAAGATAATTCCCAACGGTGATGTGGCTTCCATGTCCATGGAAGAAAGAATTGCACTTATCTGGCTGTGTGAATGGTCAAATAATGCGAAAATATCCTCGGTGGGAAGTACAATAGTTATGCTGGCAAATACTATTGCCGAAATAAATTCTGAGATATTCAGATCATCATACAGGGTAGAGCCGATTCTTGTAGAGCTTCCTGATGAAGAGGCACGAAAGGAATATATAAACTACCTTATAAAAGACAATAATATTAAAATGGATATCGGTGTTGATGAGTTTGCAAAGCTGTCCTCGGGGCTTAGCAAAAAAGCCATTAAAGATATTAAATTAAAGGCTGAAGCTGAGGATGTGGCTATAAGCTTTGAGTTTATAAAGGAGAAGAAGCATTCGGTACTTCAAAAAGAGTATGGAGATGTATTGGAATTTATATATCCTGAAATCAGCTTTGAGGACATAGGCGGAATGGAGAGGGCCAAAAAGTATCTCCTTAAGAATATTGTTGATCCGATAAAAAAGGGAGATTTAAGAAGGGTGCCCATGGGAATACTTTTATGTGGACCGTCGGGTACGGGTAAAACCCTTCTGGTCAATGCCCTTGCAAAATCCAGCGGTTTTAACTGTGTAAAAATTGATATGTCTCGAATTTTGGGTCAGTATGTGGGAGAGAGTGAAAAGAATTTTAAAAAATGTCTTTTGGGAGCACAGTCGCAGCAGCCTGTTATAGTGTTTGTTGATGAAATAGATACCGCCTTCAGAAGAGGAGAAAGCGGAGACAATGGGGTCAGCAGAAATATTTTCAGCGAATTTTTACAGTTCACCAGTAATACAAATAATAGGGGGAAAGTTGTGTTTATTGCAGCTACAAACAGGCCTGACCTTTTGGATCCGGCTCTGAAACGGGCGGGAAGGTTTGATAAGAAAATACCGATTTTGCTTCCGGAGGAAGACGAAAGAGCTGAAATATTTAGAATAATGATAAAAAAATACGGTTTTGAGACGGACATAGAGGATTTTACACCCTTTGCGGCTAAAACCGAAAACTATACCGGTGCGGAAATCGAGACTGTCGTACGAAAGGCCTATGAAATTGCAAATGAGGATGATATTGACGGTTGTATTCTGACGGTGGATATTCTCGAAGAGGCCATATCAAGATGCAAGCCCAGTACACAGCAGGTGGAGTTTATGACAAAGCTGGCAATTAGGGAATGTGACGACAAGGACCTCTTGCCGGAAAAATACCGGGAGCTTTTGGACAACCGGGCGGACTTGGATAGTGCTTTGTAACAAATAAATAATTTTATTGTTTTGTGGTTTACATTGGTGCTCATTTATTATAAATTATATATTAGGCGTAATATAGGCAAATTCATTGAAGTTATGCATGATGGTGAAAGATATTAATACAAGGAGGAACTGGGTATGGGTTTTTTTAGTAGACTTGGGAGCTTGATAAGAGGTTTTTTCGGATTGTTTGTCGGGGGCTTGGAGGAGAAAAATCCCAATCTTTTGTTTGAAGATATAAAAAACCAGATTAATAAGGCTCGCAAGGAGGCAGAGCAACAGATAATTGAGATTCAAACCAACGCAGAGCTCATTAAAATTGAAATGAAAAATGCAGAGAAGAATCTTGCTGCAATAAGATCAAGGATAGAAGCAGCTCAGAGACAGGGAGATAAGGAACTTCTGGTGGAGCTTCTTATGCAGGAGGAGGAATACCAGACAGTTTATGAGACTCATAAAGCTACGCATGATAATGCTCTTAAGGAAGTTGAAAATATAAGAGAGAATTACAGGATATTTGAATCCGAGATGAATGCCAAACTCAATGAGCTCAAAACCCTTAAGACTCAAGAGAAAATGGCAACTCTCAAAGAAAGTATCAATTCGGTTAATGCAAAATATACTTCCAAGAACAACAAGATTGGAAATATTAATGAGGATATGGAACGTGCAAGAGAAATTGTCAATAAAAAAATTGCAAGGGCTAATGCTATTGAAAGCCTTAGCGGGGATGATACCGAGCTGAAGATTAAGAAGCTTGATTTGAGCTCGTCAAGAGAAAGGGCTCGTGCCAGAGCTGAGGCAATGTTAGCAGGAGAGCAGGGATTTGAAGTTAAGGAAAAGACGGAGAATAAAGCAAATTCATAAAATATTCGATAAACTGATGAATATTGCAAATATTCGTTTATGCAAAAGGTGAGATATGAAGATAAAGCTGCTGTTGAGTTCAATGTTTTATTATGTAAATATTGGAATATTGCTGATTTTATTGGGAGTTGGTAATTTGGTGAAGGAATACTTAGATATTCCTGCTTTTTATATTGTCTGTGCTGAAGCTGTAATTTATATTGGACTTGTGCTCAAGAGTTTTACAAGTAAAAAATTTCAGGATCGTTTTCTTCTTAAGATGAAGCAACGCAATATAAAAAAGTTGAACAAGAAATGTATGGTGCTGGCTTCGGAAGCTACCAGGTATACCAATGCAGCATATTATAGAAAGCTTAGCTCCTTATTGAACGACAAAAATGAAATAATTAAATCCTATAACCGGGATAAATCCAATTATTTGAGAGGAAAGATAGCGGAACAGGCATTAAGTTTGGTTGTTTCATATATACATCTGCTCAAGGATTTTTGTATTAGGAGCCGTGAGGCAGGCAAGGTGAATGTCAATGCCATCATGGACAGAATTACCCAAAACAATCGTAAGCTCAACTTTATCAATGATTCTAAGGTATATGACGATATTAAAAGGATTATTGAGATGGATATGAGGATAATTGAAAGACACAAAGAAGAGAAAAGCGATCTTGAGAGGGTTGATGCAAGGCTGGAATGCATAAAGAGCACCGTGAGCATGCTAAGGCATCAGATAAATTCCGGGCTTGATTTGGGAGAAAACTTGGAGAATGTTGAAAATATATTAAATGAGGCTGTAGCCCTTGAAAATGTCTTGAATGAGAGAAATAAAAAAAGGCTTAGAAACTGATTTCAAGCTTGAGGTGGCTTTAGCATGAATTCATTAAAATTTTTGCACTTTTCCGATTTGCATCTTGATGCTCCTTTTAGTTCTTTGGGGGACGTATTGAAGGTAAGGGAGCAGAGAAGGAAGGATCTTTATGATGTATTTGACGGAATAATTAATCTTGCGAAGAGGGAAGCTGTTGACCTAATCTTAATAAGCGGTGACCTCTATGAACATTATTATTCTAAGAACACTTCCATTCATTATATAAACAGAAAATTTGAAGAAATTCCCGGCATAAAGGTGTTTATTGTGCCGGGAAACCATGATCCCAATGCTCAAAATTCCTACTACAACAACTTTGAGTGGAGTAAAAATGTTTATATTCTTTCCAAGGACAGGCCCCAAGTTTACATTGAGGATCTTAACACATGCGTGTATGGGGCAGGTTTTAGTTCCTTTTACGAAAATGACGGCGTTTTAGAGGGTATAGGGTCTGTTGATAAACAACGCATTAATATAATGCTGTTTCATGGAACGGTGGATATGAATTTTAAAGAAAACCGGTACAATCCTATAAGCAGCAAAGAGCTGGCGACCTATGGCATGGACTATGTGGCACTGGGGCATTTTCACAACCGTTTTGAAAAAATTGTGGATGATATTCCTATGTATAATCCGGGAAGTCCGGAACCTCTGGGATTTGACGAAGAGGGAGAGCATGGGGTGTATATCGGAAGAATAGTTTATGTTTCAGAAAAGGATAAAAAGCTGGAGGTAAGGTTTGAAAGAACTTCAAAGAGGCAGTACCGGACATTGGAAATAAAATCCGATTGTTTTTTCAGCGATGAGCAGATAGCAGATATGATTATCTCAAGGTTTGAAGGGCAAGAAAAGGACAACAGCCTTGTTAATGCGGTTTTAAGGGGATATACCGGGCAGGGATACCGCATTAATGCCAAAAATGTAGAGGGGATTTTAAAAGACAGGTTCTTTTATCTGGCCATAAAGGACGAAACCGTTCCCCTGTACGATTATGAAGAACTAATTCAGGATCCAGGCCTTATGGGACTGTTTGTAAGAAAAATGTTTTCAATGATAGACAATGCAAAAAACGAAAAGGAAAAATATCTTCTTATGAAATCTTTGCAATACGGTGTAGAGGCCCTGGAGCAGGGCAAGGTTGAGGTATTGTAGGTTATGAATATCGAAAAGCTTGATATTATCGCATTTGGCAAGTTTAACAACTTAATACTGGAGCTCTCCGATGGCCTTAATGTCATCTACGGGGCAAATGAGGCCGGAAAGACTACAATACAGTGGTTTATAAGAGGTATGCTTTATTCTTTGAAGGGAGGAAGAGCCGGAAAGGCCGGTGAACTACCGCCCCTTAAGAGGTTCAAGCCCTGGCGAGGCAATGAATATATGGGAAGCATGGCATACAGCTTGGATGACGGCTCCCGTTTTACAGTGGAAAGGGATTTTAATGACAATACGGTAAAGGTCTACGATTCCATGTACAATGACATAACCGCGGCCTTTGAACAGAGCAAAGACAAGGGACCTTTATTTGTGCTAAAGCATCTGGGTATTAACGAATCCTGTTTTGAAAGAACTGTATTTGTCGGTCAGATGGATACTAAAATTGATACTATGGGCAGCAAAGAGCTTTTGGACAAGCTTTCCAATATCCGGGAGAGCGGCGCGGAGGATGTTTCTTATAAAAGGGCGCGGGAAGCACTTATGGAGGCATTGACAGGCTATGTGGGAACGGAAAGGACTACAACGCGTCCCCTTGATGTTGTAAATCAAAAGCTCAATGAGTTGAAGCTTAAAAGAGAAGGGATTATTGGGGAAAGAGAAAGACTTTTGGAAGCTTATAAAAAATTGAACGAGCTTCTGTGCTTCAAAAAGTCCCTTGAGGAGAGGAAGCAGGCACTGGTTTATGCAAATCAAGCCATTGATTACAGAAAAAACTTAGAGTCTTTAAAAAGGCAAAAGAAAGAGCTTGCTCTCATTTTAGAAGAAACAGACGACTATGAGAGGGATAAAAGTAATATATTCCAACGAGTTGAAGAATATAATGATATAATACGGCGTTATGAGCCTTATTCCCGGTATAATGAAGATGATTCCTCGCTTATGAGTATTTTATTCGGCAGGCTGAAAGAAGCAGAAGAAAAAAATAATAAGCTATTGGAAAGAATAGGGAACATAAAGTGGGAGATTGATGGCTTAACAGGTCTTCCGGAAAAAATAAAAGATTCAAGAAGCATTGACATTAGTGATTTTGTTTGGTATAGATTAATAAAAACAGGTGTTTTAATTGCTATAACGGCAGCAGCGTTAGCCGGTACAACGGCGGTGTTTTTCCCGTCCTGGAAGATAAAAACCGCGGCAATTATTGCTTTTGTCCTTTTGCTGTCAGCATTCTTTTACATGCGGAAGAAAAAGGTTTATTATGAGAACCTGGCTCTAAGGCTGAACGAATTAAAGGGCAAAATGGATGTCTTGGAAAATGAGATAAGGGAAAATGAGAAAAATATCAATGAGGTTAAGCCTTTGATAGCTGAAAGGCTTAAGGCATGCAGCATAATTGCTCACGATGATGATGAGATAAAAGAAGAGTATATTGAGACCTTTAAGCGGGGGCTTGGAACGTACACTAAAGCTCTTAAGGATTTGGAACAGTCAAAAGAAAAACTTTCGGATATAGAGAGATATTTGCATTCTATATATGAGAGGGCATCCTCAGTTTATGGGATTGAATCTTGTAACAGGGATGCGGTTAAAAAGGCTTATAATGATATAAGTAAAAAAATGGACCGCCAGTACGAGGACATTGAAGTATGTACCTATAGAATTAAAGCTCTCTGCAGTACGGAGGAATCCTCCAAAGAGTGCGAAGAGCTTTTGGAAAATATGCTGGATTCGGATATAATAGATGCACAAAGCTATATAGAAGAGAAAATTAACCGGGTGGATTCGAATATTAATGAAGTCATTCTTGAGATAAGCAAAGTAAAGGCTTTAACCGAGACTGCTTCTTCTATTGAAGAGAAGCTTAACGAAATTGAGCAGGAAATTGCGGAACTTGAGAGGGAGAAAAATCGTCTTCAGGATATAGGGTTTAGCCTGATGACTGCACTTAAGACTTTGGATGAAGCAGGACGGGAGATAAAGAGAGGGTTTGCACCGGCCTTAAACCGAAAGCTGGGCGGTATGATTAATAAGATTACGGGTGGAAGATACAGCGATATAAATGCGGATGACAGCCTTGTTGTAAGGGCATTGGACCCGGATACCCGTCAAATCAGGGCATTGCCGTTACTTAGCTGCGGAAGCGTTGAACAGGTATATCTTGCGTTGAGACTTGCCCTGGCTGAGGTTATCGAAGACGGAGGAGAGGTGCTGCCTCTGATAATGGATGAGATATTTGCCCATTACGATGATGAAAGGGTTTTTAACACCTTAAAGATACTTTCTGAAGTATCGCAAAAAAGACAGATTATTCTTTTTACATGCAAGGAAAGAGAAGTTGAAGCGGCAAGAGAGATTTTCTGCAATAACCTTAGTATAATAAGATTATGAATTTAAATGTTGTGAGGTTTTTTAGATGAAAAGGACATTGATATTTTTAATCGTTTTAACAATATTTTGCGTGGTTTTTTGCGGCTGCGATCAGCCTGTTGATAATACAATTGAAATACCGTCTCCAAAAGTGACCGCCGGTGGGGAAGCTGCTTCTCCCTCCGATGAAGGTGATGATAAAAACGAAAGTCCCGTAGAGGTTAGCTACGAAAATATAGCTGTGGTATTGGATACGGTGGTGGATATATTCAGAGAGCCGGACATAACCTCCGAGCGGGTCACGCAGGCTATTTTCAATCAGCCGGTTACCATATTGGAAGAAAAGGATTCCTGGGTTAAGGTAAAAGTGGTGGACGGATATACGGGCTGGTTGAGGTCAAAATACATTGACAGGGACTGCTCAAGTATTATGAAGGAAAATTTCACCGACAGGGCTGTTGTTACCGAAAAGACCCAAAAGGTTTACTCCGGTGCCGGCAGCGGTGTTACTTTAAAGGATGTTGCGATGGGGACGGAGCTATATATTAAAAATAAAAAGGATAGGTATTATGAGGTTGCCCTGCCGGGGAATATAACCGGATGGATTGAGACCACGGGCACAATAAAGGTTCCTGTGGGAAGCAGCATACCCAAAACCTCCGCCCAGGATTTTCTTGCTACGGTAAAAAAATTTATGGAAACACCATATCTTTGGGGCGGTGTCAGTGCATGGCAAGGTCTTGACTGTTCCGGACTTGTATATATTTGCAGCAGAATAAACGGGGTTGATCTTCCGAGGGATGCGGATATGCAGTATGATTTTATTAAAACCGGACCTCAGGATACCCGCGGTTTAAAACCCGGAGATTTGCTGTTTTTCAGCTCTAATGAGGACCTTTCTAATGTTTCCCATGTGGGAATTTATATAGGGGAGGACCAGTTTATACATGCCAGCCAATCGGCAGGAAAGGTAACCTATGGCAGTATTAACTCGGATTACTATAAGAAGAGGCTAAAGGGTATTAGAAGAATATTTGAATAGATTGTCATGAATAAGTTTTTCCATGAGATTTACAATATTATGGCCGGCTTCGGGCTTTGAAAGGTTTTCGGCCATTTGCTTCATGTGGCGGTATCTTAAGGGGTTGTCATAAATCTGGCATAGTATACTGTCGATATTGTCCTTTTTGCTTATACTTATTGCAGCACCGCTGTTTATAAGAAAGCGGGCATTTCTTTCCTCCTGTCCCGGTATCGGTGAAACGATAAGGATGGGGAGCTTTTTGATAAGAGCTTCCGATAGGGTCATTCCGCCGGCTTTTGTTGCGATAAAATCCGAGCAGTCCATAAGCTCGGCAATGTTTTGCGTGTAACCGAATATTTTGAAAGACCCATTATAGGATTTTGAAAGTTCTTTTATTCTTTCTTCCAAGGCTGAGTTTTTGCCTGCCACCGTAATTATCTGAAGATCTCTTTTGCTCTCTGCAAAAATCCGAAAGCTGTTTTCCATATCTCCTATTCCGAGGCTTCCTCCCATAAGAAGCACTGTCAATTTATTTTGCAGGGAAAGACGGCTTCTGGCAATGGTTTTGGATGAGGGCTCCAGAAATTTGCGGGAGACAGGAATCCCGTAAGGAAAGATGCAATTTTTATCGATTCCGCACTCTTCCATGTCGTGCTTAATGTAATCATGCCCCACGATATAAGCCTCAATATTGTCATGAAACCATAGGGGGTGGTTTACAAAGTCGGTCAAAATTGCAACCGCAGGAATTTTCATATTTTTATGATTCTTTAAATGGGCCACCATCTGCAAGGGAAAGGGATGGGTACACACAATTATTGACGGTTTAAAATCCAGCACCAGTTTGTATATTTTGGATGCCAATAAATTGCTGAATCTCCGGCTCAATTTGATTATGCTTTCCCTGTACTCGGACATCCTGTAAAGGTTTCCGTAAATTTTGGGTTTTTTCTTCACAACATTAAGGTATCCGTCTACAATGATTTTATGAACCACAGGGTTTACATATTTTAAAGTATCGACTATTAAGTTTTCCGAATCGGGGTAGCGAAGGTCTATATACTCTTTTAATGCTTCAGCTGCTTTTACATGTCCTGCTCCCATTGAAATAGACAAAAACAAAACTCTCATTTCCAACCTCTGACTATATATAATCTTCCCTGTAATAATTTTTAACAGAGCCTGTAAATTATTTAATACATCCTCGGTTTATTATTTGGAAGATAGTGAAAAGTTATGCATTTTAATATCGGTGACGTGTTATTTATGCGAAAAAGCATGGAAGAAATTTAAGTTTTCGGAATACATTTCTTCACAATTATTTAATGTCTACTATGATAATGGAACAAACGAATATTTTTTTCAATAAAACAAAAAATATCTTTGAAATATGACAATGTCTTATTATTAATTTACTGTTATATTTGCTTGAATCCAGCATTTATAAAAAGGAGTGATTATTTGAAAACGGTTAAAAGAATAATTATTCTTGTTGTTATATTTTCCATTTCCATACCATTGTTTTTAAACTCTAAGATATTCATTGCTCCGATTACCGGTGGGTTGGCGCCGGATATGGAAAGCGAAGATGTTATGAAAATGCAGCAGAGGCTGAAAAACTGGAACTACTATAATGGAGAGATTAACGGGATTTATGACTTTAAAACCTATTTTGCCGTAAGGGATTTTCAGAAAACGTATAAACTGCCTGTAAGCGGAGTTGCAAATGAGGAAACTTTGACGGCAATGGGTCTTACGACATTGGCAAAATGGGGTGAAGTCTATGCCCAGTCAAATCAGACAAGTACGGAGCAGCTTCTTGCCAGGGCTATAAACGGAGAGGCAAGGGGAGAACCTTATGAGGGTCAGGTGGCAGTAGGCGCGGTTATACTTAACAGGACACGGGATCCAAAGTTTCCCAAAACCGTGGCAGGCGTGATTTATCAGCCCGGAGCCTTTACTGCGGTATCCGACGGACAGATAAACGTACCTATAGATCCCAATTCCACTGTTGTTAAAGCGGCCAGGGATGCATTGAACGGATGGGATCCCACCAATGGATGCTTGTATTATTGGAATCCTGAGACTGCTACCAGTAAATGGATTTGGAGCAGAAAGATCGTTAAAAAAATAGGAAAGCATTATTTTGGCATATAATTAAGGAGGTGCAGCTTTTGAGTATCAGGGAGAAATTACTGGATCTAAAAAGAAGATTATCCGATAGAAAGATGTACAGCATAGTAATTGTTGCAATTGCTGCCGTAGCTATGTGGGGTTTTTACCAATATAAACATGCTGCGGATTTAAGACAGGAGCTTGACAACCAATATAACCGTGCGTTTTACGATATGGTTGGGTATGTCAATAATGTGGAAGTGCTGCTGATAAAATCCCTTATATCCAATTCCCCGGAAAAGACAGCGGCAACCTTGCAGGAAGCATGGAGGCAGGCAAACCTTGCCCAGACCAACTTGGGACAGCTTCCGGTATCTCCGGAGGTATTGGCCAATACATCAAAATTCCTGACACAGGTGGGAGATTTGGCGTATTCTTTAAACAATCAAAACATGTCAGGAAAGAGTTTAAGTGAGGAGCAGTACAAGCTTATCGAACAGCTTCATGGCTTTTCAGTTTCTTTGGAGCAAAGTTTAAATGACCTGCAAACACAGCTTTCAACAGGAAGAATAAAGTGGGGAGATTTGGCAAACAAGGGAACACGGTTATTTCAGAAGACTTCCGAAAATATGCCCGGTGCCCAGTTTGAAAATATAGATAAGACTTTTCAGGAATATCCCACATTGATTTATGACGGACCTTTCTCCGACCACATGACACAGACTGAACCCAAGGGCCTTACAGGAGAGGATATGGATGTGGAACAGGCAAAGCAAAGGGTGATAGAGTTTTTTGGCCGGGATAAGGTGAAAGCCGTTGATGAAGTAGGGAGAGTTGACGAAGGACAAATTAAGACTTACAGCTATAGTGTTAAATTCAATAATGTTCCGGAGGACCAGACGGCGACTGTGGATGTGACCCAGAAGGGCGGAAATGTATTGTGGATGCTGTACAACAGGCCGGTCGGCCCACAGGAGCAGATAAACGTGGATCAGGCTAAGGCTTTGGGGAAAAGGTTTTTAGAAGAGCATGGATACAAAGATATGGTGGATACTTACTATTTGAAAGAGGATAATACCGCAATTATTAATTATGCCTATAAGCAGGGAGATGTTGTCGTTTATCCCGACCTTATCAAGGTGAAAATAGCATTGGATAACGGTGAAGTTGTCGGTTTTGAAAGTAAGGGCTATATATCCAACCATACCCAAAGAAACATACCCGAGCCTAAAATTACATTGGAACAAGCCCGTGCATTGATTACATCCAGAATGAATATTATGAGTGCCGGTCTTGCTATAATTCCTACGGATTATAAGACCGAGATATTCACATATGAGTTTAAGGGTAAACTAAATGACAGGGATTTTCTGGTTTACATTAATGCCGAGAACGGTAAGGAGGAAAATATCCTGATGATCATGGATACTCCTAACGGAATACTGACAATGTAGCATAAGATGATTATTAACATCATATGGATATGTTATAAGGGTACATTGAAAATATGTATCCCAATTAGGAAGTTTCAATTTCGTAAGTAAAAGGTATAGCGTTGTTCCGGAGCAGGGCGGTTTTGCGTAGAACAACGCTATTCTTTTACCTGCTGTATTAACATAGGGATTTTTGGATTATTGAAACCGGGTATTACACTTTTATATAAAATGGACTATAATATATTCATATTCTTTCAGTCATGGCAGACTTATCCGGATTAATTGAAAAGGGGGAAAAATCATGGATGATTACAGCATGGAAGTGCAAGAGCAATCGGAAATAAATAAACCTAAGGTATGGCAGGTAGGAATTTTATATTCCTTAGTTGTAGTATTGTTTGTGTTAATATCTGCAAAATTGCAGGAGGTTTTTCAATTTAACCTTGGAGGAGTGCTTGCCGAGGTATTGATAATAATGATTCCTCCGCTGGTTTTCCTGTTTATATTCAGGTTTAATGTCAAAAAGGTATTAAGACTGAATAAAACAAGTCTTGCCAACTTTGCTTTGGTTTTTGGCATTATGATATTCAGTATTCCGATTGTAGGTGTGTTTAACGTTTTAAATTTGCTTATAGTAAAGCTTTTGTTCGGAACTGTGGAAACAAGGCAAATTCCTATAGAAAGCGATTTTGCAGGACTTTTAATCGGTATAGTGGTGGTTGCGGTTTCGGCAGGGATATGTGAGGAAATACTTTTCAGAGGAGTGATTCAAAGGGCTTTTGAGAGGCTTGGCAGCGTTAAATCCATTTTAACTACTGCTTTTCTTTTTGGGATTATGCACTTTAGCTTTCAAAATCTTTTTGGAACTTTTCTTCTAGGGGTACTGATAGGTTATCTGGTCTATAAAAGCGATTCCCTGTTAGTCGGAATGTTTGCCCATTTTACAAATAATGCAATAGCAGTGGCCTTAAACTGGATCAGTATGAAAATGCTTGAGTTTATGGAGAAAATGGGGATAGAGAATATCGATACCCCTTCCGGTCAGGATGTATTTTCCCGGTTTGAAGGTATGTCTGCTCCGGAAATTGTTCTTTCGATAGCCTTCTTATTGGCAATAGTGACATTTTCGGCGGTTATTTTTATACTTTTGATATATGGGTTCATTAAGCTTAATTCAAAAAATGCTGAAATAGTCAGAAAGAATCAAGCGCGGGTTTCTGCGATTGAGTTTCTTCCCTTTATTCCGGGGCTTTTTCTTATAGCTTATATATATGTAAAAGAAGCTCAGTTATTGGCGGATACAGTTAATTCCCAGGCCTTTCAGACCATTCTGAGCACTGTTTTTCTGCTCTAAAGTTCATAGATTGTTCACAAATACGTAAAACTTTATGTTTAAAATATTAATTGCTTGTTCAGGGAAGTATTGTATAGCCTGTAGTAAAAAAGTATATTGCGGAGGTTTGCATAATGGAAAGAACCGACTTTCTTGATGAAATAAAGTTAATAACGGATCTAAAGGGAGAAATCGGTAAGATAATTATAGGACAAAGATATATGGTTGACAGAATATTGATCGGTCTGTTAACCGGAGGACATATTCTTCTGGAGGGTGTTCCGGGATTGGCTAAATCGCTTACAGCCAGTACAATAGCGCAGGTTGTAGGCGTTGACTTTAAAAGAATTCAATTTACTCCGGATCTGTTGCCGGCAGATATTTTAGGTACTGAAATATATAACCAAAAGACCGGGGAGTTTGTAGTTAAAAAGGGTCCTATCTTCAGTAACCTGATTCTTGCGGATGAAATAAACCGTGCACCTGCAAAAGTTCAGTCGGCGCTGCTTGAGGCAATGCAGGAAAAACAGGTGACCATTGGTGAAAAGACTTATTCCTTAGACAGTCCCTTTTTGGTTATAGCTACGCAGAATCCCCTGGAGCAACAGGGAACTTATCCTCTTCCCGAAGCACAGCAGGACCGTTTTATGATGAAGCTGAAGATAAGATATCCCGGCAGGGAAGAGGAGAGAAGAATTATTGATTGCTATTCAAAGGAACAATCCGACAATCCTGAAGTTAGGAAGGTATTGTCCCGGGAAGATATCTTCAGGCTTAGAAAGAAAGTTGATGCTATTTATTTGGATGAAAATATTAAAAACTATGTTTTGGACATTGTTTTAAAGTCCAGGGAAGAGTCGAAATACATAGCCTGTGGCGCCTCACCCCGTGCTTCGATAAGCCTTATTAAGGCAGCCAAAGGAAGAGCTTTTTTGGAGGGACGGGATTTTGTGGTACCCGATGATGTTAAAGCCATTGCTTATGATGTTCTTCGCCATAGAATTATACTTACATACGAAGCTGAGGCTGAAGATATGACCTCGGAAAAGATTATTGCCGATATCCTCGAACAGGTTAATTTACCTTGATTTTATTATTGGTAGGAGGCAAGCATGCTTTCCAGTGAATTGTTGAAAAGAATAAGACAAATTGAGATAAAATCGAATAAGCTGGTGGATGAGGTTTTTTCAGGAGAGTACCGTTCGGGGTTCAGGGGCAAAGGAGTGGAATTTGAGGATATTCGGGAATATTATCCAGGAGATGATGTGAGAAGCATTGACTGGAATGTAACCGCCCGGCATAATAAAGCCTTTGTTAAACAATATTGCGAAGAAAGAGAATTGAACCTGTTTCTCTTAATTGACATGTCACGCTCCAACAGCTTTGGCCGTAAGAAGGATTTAATTGCCGAAATAAGTGCGACTCTGGCCTTTTCTGCCAATAAAAACAATGATAGGGTTGGAGTTATTTTCTTTACTGACAGGGTTGAGAAATTTATACCCTCAAAAAACGGCAGGAAGCACGTTTTGTCAATAATTGAAAATATTATCAATTTTAAGCCTAGATTTGCCGGAACTGACATTTCCAAAGCCTTGCAATATTTTAACCGTATTGAGAAGAAGCCCGGTGTGGTTTTTGTGATATCCGACTTTTTGGATGGGGGATATGAAAAAGACCTTAAGGTTACTTCAGAAAAACATGACCTGGTGTTGGTGCGGGTTATGGACAGAGCTGAGGAAGTGATTCCTGCAGGAGCTATTTTTACTTTTGAAGATTTGGAGACTGGAGAGACAATAGAGCTAAATAATATGAAAAAGGAAATCAGAATAGATAATACAATGAATTTGCCTAAAAGAAATCTTATAAATATTTACACCGATGAGGATTATGTAAGGCCGTTAAAACAATTTTTCAGAAGAAGGGGTCTGCGATGAAAAAGGGAAAAATAGCACTTCTTCTATTGATTATATCTATATTTTGGACTGTTTGGTCCGTTTATACCTATGCCGACGAAAATCGCAGTATTTATGTGGGGGATTTAATACAATTGAAGATTCAATCCCGGGATTTATCGGCAGATGAACTGAGGGATAAGTTCAAGGACTTTGAAATAGTGGATATTAGCGAAATTTCCGAGGGTTATCTTATCACAATCCGCAGCTTTGAACCCGGTGAAAAAACTATACAATTGGGGGATAAGGAAATTACGATAGTAGTTAAATCCACTCTTGATGAGATACAAAGAGACGAAATATTTGAAGGGGATACAAGCCCGCAGAAAGCAGGGTTTTATATACAATGGAAATATGTTTTTTACGGCTTGGTAATTGTATTTTTGGTTACAGCCGGTATTAACATATTTATGTTTCTGAAGAAAAGAAAGAAAAAGCTTTCTTTGAGCCCGTATCAAAAATTTATTAACGGATTGAACACCATTCCCCTTGATTGGGATGATTATTGCGTTTGGCTTACATTGTGCTTTAAAGACTATATTGAGTCAAAGTATTTTCTTAGAATAAGGGGAAAAACCTCGGACGAAATTATTGGCGGAATAAGCTCAGTATCCGATTTGCAGCGGTATTTGCCGGTATTGGGAAGCTGGCTTAAGGAATGTGATTACTATAAGTTTTCCGGAAATGCCGCCACAGAGGATAAAAAACTGGAGCTTATGAACCGTTTAAAGAAATTGGTCACTGAGATAGAAGAGACAAGTAAAGCAAATGCGGAAGCATATGCAAAAAAGTCAAAAACTGTAAAAAGAGCAAAAGAGAATAAAGAGACAATAAATTCGAAGCAAATAAATGAGCCCAATGGGAAAAAAGAAATAAAAGGTGCCGAACAGGAAAAGGAGAAAAGGGAGATAAAACAGACGAATGAGGGAGAAGTATGATAAGATTGGCAAATCCGGTTTTTCTAATTTTTATACCGTTAATTATAATTGCTTTTTTTATAAAGAGAAAAAAATCTGCATTAAAATTTTCCAGTGTTAAACTTCTTAAAACCCATAACATTAAAAATAGCTTCAGGCATAAAATCGGAAAATGCCTTGTTGCACTTTCCTCTGTTCTTTTGGTTTTGGCGTTGGCAAGGCCCCAATTGCCCCAAAAGGATGTCCCAATTAAGCGGGAGGGTATTGATATTGCCGTGATTCTGGATGTGTCCATGTCGATGCTGTCGGTAGATTTTGAGCCGAACCGCCTGGAGGTGGCCCGCAAAACCATACAAGATTTTATAGAAAATAGACCCACGGACAGGATTGCGTTAATTATATTTGCCGGAACTGCATATACCAGAGTGCCGCTGACTCTTGACCACGATATATTGAGGGAGTCTTTGAAGCAGGTAAAAACCGAATCGGTTAATACGGACGGTACGGCTATAGGTATGGCTGTTTCTGTCGGGGTGAACCGGCTTAAAAAAAGCGATTCTCCGTCTAAGATAATAATTCTTGTAACCGATGGAGATAACAATGCCGGAACCATTAATCCCGATACGGCAAGTGAACTGGCTAAGGAGATGGGCATAAAGATTTATACCATTGGTGTTGGTACGGATAAAACCATCATTCCAACAGATTTTTTCGGTATGACAAGATATCAGCAATATGAAGGCGGTCTTAATGAAGAACTGCTCAAAAGAATTGCTGAAACGACGCACGGCCAATACTACAGAGTAAAGGATCCTAAAGCCATGTCTCAGGTATTTGCCGATATAGACAAGCTTGAAAAGGCTAAGTTTGATGAAGATAATTTTAAGCAATATACGGAGCTAGGCTTTATACTAATTGCAATTGCATTGATTTTATTGGTACCGGGTATTTTTCTTGACCGTTACCATTACATACGAATTCCTTAAGGGGGGAGCTTGTAATTGGAGTTTAAACATCCTTTAAATATAATATTTATAATAATTCCTATATTATGCTGTGTTTTTCTGATCCTGGGTTACAGGAAAAAGGAGAGGATCCTGAATTTACTGAAAATCAGAGCAAAAATAAAGTATAAGATTTTACGTATTATACTGACGGCTTTGGGATTGGGATTGATACTCTTTTCTCTGCTGGGTCCTCAACTTTTTATCGGAATATCCAAAGTAAAAAAGGAAGGGTTGGATATATATGTTTTATTCGACACCTCCAAAAGCATGCTGGTGGAGGATATCAAACCGGACAGGATCAGCAGGGCTAAAAATATTGTTGCAAGCATTATTGATAACCTTGAAGGGGACAGAATAGGCTTTATTCCTTTTTCATCATCCGCCTATGTGCAGATGCCTCTAACCGACGATTATCAGCTGGCACACATGTTTTTGGATGTTATTGATACCGATATGATCGGAGGAGGAGGAACCGATATCGGTAATGCAGTAAAGCTTGCCTACAGTTCTTTTGAACGGACATCAAGTGCCGACCGGGTTATAATTATTATAAGCGACGGAGAAGAACACAATAATAACAGTGTCAAGGTATTGGAGCAAATTAAGGATGAACGGTTAAAAGTTTATACTATTGGTGTGGGAACGGAAAACGGAGGGTTGGTTCCCGAGTACGACTCCTTGACGGGAGCATGGAAAAAGGGATACAAAAAGGACAGTAGCGGAGAGTTTGTTGTGTCCAAACTGCAATCCAAGACACTGAGGGAGCTTGCATCGGCAGGTAACGGTGCATATTACCAGTCATCTTTATCTGGCGACGAAATTGCCTCCCTTATAAAAGATATTTCTTTTTTAAAGAGAGGTACCGTCAAAACCGAGGAGGTAAGAAGATATAAGCAAATGTATCAATTTTTTTTGGCACCCGGAATATTGTTGTTTCTGGTGGCCTATTTCCTGCCTGAAAGGAGGTATGCTTCATGAAGATTGCTCCCATTGTTTCCGGAATATTGATAATTGTCATGTCGATAATGCTTTTTACCGGGCTGATAAATTTTGATAACAGCATAATCAAATTTCTTGTCCGGGGAAACCGGCTGTTTGCGGACAGCAATTATGAACAGGCTTTAAATGCCTATAACGAAGGCTTAAAGAAGGATTCTGAGAATTTAAAGTTAAATTACAATTCCGGACAGGCAGCGTATCTTTTGGAGGATTACCAAAACGCCGTTATGTATTTTGACAAGGCTTGCGATACACCGGAAAGATATCTTAATTCGGGTAACTCCAGCTTGAAACTGGGGGATAACACGGAAGATGTTAATCAAAAAATACAGTATTATAAGCAGGCTCTGGATACATATAAAAAGGGTATACTGGCTTTTCCTGAAAACGTGCCTTTAAAATATAACTACGAATATGTAAAAAAGAAGCTTGAGGAGCTCGACGTCGACAACAGTGAAAATCGGAATGATGAAGAAAACAAGGATGAAAATGAAGAAAACCAAGAAAACCAAAGTCAGGATGGCAAGCAGAATGGTCAGGATAATTCACAGCAGCAAAACGAAGATGAACAGGGCAATAGTTCACAAAGCGGGGATGAAGACCAAAAAGATGAAACGCAGCAGGATAGTACAAAACAGAATCAAAATCAATCAGAAGGCCAGCAGTCCGGGCAAGATAAGGATAACAATCAGGATGAAAAATCCGGCGCTGAGTCAAAAGAAGAACATGGTGACGGGAAAAACGGGAACGAAGAAGACAAAAATGATGCCGGTTACAGTCCGGAATCAGAAGGATCCGATTCCCAGGAAGGAGAAATTGACGACAGCCTTTTGCAGCAAGTACTTAGAATGCTGGAGAGGCAGGAGGAAGAAGCTCTGAAGAACAATCAGGAGGTTAGAAACAAGGGTGAGGAGGATGAATATGACTGGTAATAGAATAAAGAATATCTTCCTGTTATTTATATTAATAATTACAATTTTGGGGTCGGAGGCAAAGGTTTTGGCGGCAAATCCCGAATTTCGCCTGGAAATTGACAGTTTGAGTCTTCAAAAAGGGGTAAGCACCAATCTGGTTCTTTCCGTCATAAATGCCAAAGGGGCTAAACTTTTAGAAATTGAGGGATTGGAAAACTTTGAAGTGCTGACAAGCGGCCAATCCGCATCAACCCGAGTGGTTAACGGCAAAGTAAGCTTTCAGAGCGATATCAGTTATGTAATAATGCCTAAGAGAGAAGGTCAGTTCACACTTCAGGGAATTTTGGAATATGAGGGTACCCAGTATCAAACAAATAAGTTAACGGTAAATGTAAAGGATTCGGGAAATGTAGGGGAAGAGGAAGCTGAGAATATATTTATTAAAACGATTGTTTCAGAAAATGAGATATATTTAGGACAGAAGATTGTTCTGTCCTATGAACTGTATTCCCGATATAATATTGATGATTTTGGCTTTTTGGATAATGTTGAAATAGACGGATTTATTGTGAATGAGATACCTCAGGATGATTTGAAGGCCAATTATGTTTATATTGGCAGCAAAAAGTATGTGAAATATGAAGCTAAGCAAATGTATTTAACACCGATAAAAGCCGGCACATTTTCAATACCGGAATATAATTTTCAGGTCAATATCAGTACAGGAGGTTTTTTCAGCTCTTCCCAGGCCAATTATTTAAAAACCGAATCAAAGGAGATTAAAGTAAAACCCCTTCCCCAGGCTAACAGACCGGTGGATTTTTCCGGAATCGTGGGAAATTTGAAAATAGAATCCAAGTACAGCAGTAACAAGGTTTCCTATGGCAATTCACTGACACTTCAGGTTACAGCTTCCGGGAACTGTGATCTTTCGCTGCTGGATAAAATAGTAAAGGACGGTATTCCGGAATTTTCGGTTTTTGAAACGGAGAAAGATGTTGAAGAAAGTATTGTGGACAATAAATATTTTGCCAGCAAGGAATTTGAAATTATATTGGTGCCGAAAAAGGGCGGAGATTTAGTAATTGATCCCATTTATATATCTTACTTTGATACTGAGTCCGAAAGCTATAAGCGGGCTGAAATTCCCGGTACAACCATTACCGTAAGCGGAGATGCACCGGTGGTTCAAACTCAACAATCAAGCGGTGAGGCAGCAGTTGAAAAGATCAAGATAGATCAAATAGGCTATATCCCTAAAAATGATGGTTATTTTACCCTTCGGCTGAAAAAGGAGCACATATATATTTCTTTGGCTGTAATGGTAATTTTGTCTCTTATTGTGCTTGCGGTTTTTGCTATTCTAAAGGGTAAAAAGAAGGAAGACAAAAACCTTCGGGAAATGTACAAGAGGATAGACAATTCAAGGGATAAAAATGAAATTTACGGTATATTGAATGATGTGATCAAGAATCATTTCAATATAAGCATGAAAGCCAGCTCCAAGGTTGAGATAAGAGCAAGACTGGGGCAGCATGAAATTACTCAAAGGGTATTGGAAATCATGGATAGTATGGAAAACGGCAGTAATCAGCCGGTTAAAGATATTAATTACTTTAAAGACAATGTAAAGAGAATATGCAAAATGCTTCAGAGTACTTAGCGGTTTTTCAATTTTGGGCAATTTTCTTTAACATTCGAATATCCTCCCCGGCAAATCTGAACAGGTCAAACCCTCCTATTATTCTTGATGCCACTCTTTCGTCATAGTACTCATGGAGCTTGTTTATTCCTATGTTTGTAGAGATTATGGTCTTGCAGGGAGCAGATAAATTATTCTTTTGCCGGGTGGTCAAAATATTTAAAAGCTCTGCATACCTTGCGGCTGTTGGAGATTCGGTTCCGAGATCGTCTATTATTAGGAGCTCCACACTGAAGATGTTGGAATAGCCTGTATCGTCAGTAATATTGTCCTTTAGGGTCATCAGCCTGTAATCGTTAATGGTTTTAAATAAAACCGGCGCAGTTTGGTATAACACGGTTTTACCCCTTTTTAAAAGCTCTGCGGCGATGCAGTTTATCATAAAGGTTTTACCGACACCGGTAGGACCGCTGAAAAACAGGTTTTTTTCTTCAGGGTTGTCCAAATTTTCAATAAAACTCAGTGCTCTTTCCCGGATTTTTAAAATATTTTCTCTAGGAGAAATTTTAATTCCGTATTTTTTTTCATCGATTTTGTCAGGAAACAGGCTTTCATTAAAATGTGAAAAATTCTCTTCGTCCAGCAGTTTTATATTGGATTGGCTAAACAGAAGGTTAATATAATTCTGCCGGTAACAAGAGCATATTTCCAGACCCGATGCCGTCTCAATAAAGCCGGTATCCTTGCAGCTTTTACATTCAAATTCCGGTTCAAGATAGTTTGCAGGAAAAGAGAATTCTAAAAGAAGCTGCTCTTTTTCTTTTTTTAAGCTTTCCAATTTTACCAGCAGTTCATCTATGACTTTTTCGGTCGGCTCGGTACCTAAAAGTATTGCTTTATTATATTTTATTCCGGTAAGCTGAATTTCCCTGTCTATTTCTTCAATCCGGGGTATTTTTTTATATACATGGTCTTTTTTTAATTGAACCCGGTCATATGCTGATTTTTGCTTTGCTTCATATTCATTTAATATTATTCGATGGATACTGTTATTCATGGCAAATACTGTGATGCCTCCTTATAAAGCAGATTTATGCATTTTCATAAAGGCTGTTGAGATAATCGTCATCATATTTTCTCTGGTCAAAATTATCCTTTTGAGGCACTGACGAAATCTCAGGAGCTTTTTTGACAGAGTTCTTTTTCTTCCTTGCGGCTTCATATTCCAATATAGCTTCTTTTGTTTTGAGGTTGTTGTTGTACCAGTCGGTTATAACGCTATCCAAGTAATTAAAATTCGGGTTGGTCTTTGAAGTAGTCTTTTTAAGTGCCAGTTCAATAACGTCAAAGTTGTATCCATAGTCCATAACCCACTTGGTGACATACTCCTCCTCATATTCGGTAAGATTTCTGTTGAGTTTAAGTTTTCTTACTATTTTACCCCTTACGTCCTTAAACTTTTTGTATTCAATGGAGTAATTGTCCAAGTCAAAGGAGTTTCTTATATTTCTGCTTTTCCAATTTTCGGCAACCTTCTCTATGTAAGGTTTAACCAAGCCCTTCTGGTCAAAGCAATATTGAAACAACGAAAGCATTACATCCTCATCAAATTTATACCTGTCAAACCATGCATCGATATCAGTATACCAGGATGGAGACATTACGCCCTGGAAAAAAGTATTGTTAATGGTATGTATAATTTCGCTGCGCCTCTTATTCTTTTCGCAATTCGCCGTAGCCTCTTCCGGTGTTGAAGTGGTTTTTAAACGATATAATTTCTTGATCTCTTTTTCTTTAAGGTCATGCAATACAAGACCGTCTTCCTTCCAAGTGAGAACACCGTGGCTTTCAAGCTGCAGAATACATTCTTTAACCTTTGCGATATCAAGTCCGAGACTTTTGGCAAATTCTTCGATGGAGGCGTTTTTACCGTGTTTACTTAAAAAAAGGCAGTACAGATATACCTTTACACTGTTACAGTCAAGCAAAGGCATGTATTCGGTGATAAAAATATCCGGAACCTGAGTATCCGAATACAATATGGATTTGTAAGACTCAAAAAACATATAATCATCCCCTCGTTGTAATGGGAAAATATTCTTCTGCAAGTATTTCTAATTATATCATATAAAATTGACATGTTACAGGAATAATAAACCTAATGTAGTGCATTCTATTAAAGAATGCGAAAGTTTAAACAAGAATATGTGGGGTTTTTGCATCGAGCAAAATTATTTAATAGGTTTAAAACATGCAAATAATGTTGTTGATTTTTTTCTCAATTTATATTATTATATTATTTGTTGATAAACCTATGTGCCCATAGCTCAATTGGATAGAGCGTTTGACTACGGATCAAAAGGTTAGGGGTTCGACTCCTCTTGGGCACGCCATTTATCCCGATTCAACATTTGTTGGACATCGGGATTTTTTATTTTAGTAATTTTCCTTCTACGTATCTTCTATATAAAAAGATTATGTATTGGCAGCAAGAACGGTTTAATAAGCAAGAAATTAAAAAATAAACAGCCTTTCAACTTAAGTGAAAGGCTGTTTAAACATTAAGATTTTGTTAATTTCTAAAAATCTTCCGGAGTAAAGATATTTTCAATTACGGATATTGTGTTATCACTCAAATCAAGCTTGCAAAGATCCATTTTAGTTTTTGAAGGTCTACTGTCTGTATACTTTCTTCTTTCGTTCAAAATAAAGTAGAGATTTTTGTCACTATAGCAAAAGCCGGTTAAGCTTTTTTCAGAGGTATAGCCATTTTCGGTAATCTGATCATATTTAGTGACAAGATTAAGCTTGTTGTCCTTTTTGGATATACTGAATATAGCTGTAAACTTAGGATCTTGATTGGAACGAGCTTCAAAATACATGGTGTCGTCAATATAATATTTGGAACTTTTTACAAATACATTAGAGTATTCTTTTCTTATGCTTGCATCCAAGTCGGCTTGAGTAAAAGGGAAATTCAATAACATTATATTATTATACTGTTCATCGGATACATCACCGTTGTATTTTCCGTCAATTGACACGGCTTTATATTTGCTTTCAAGCCTTCCGGTCGGATTGCCCAGCGCATTTTTACCGCCATCAGGATAAAAAATAACTAATCTATGAATTATTATGTCATTGGCAACAAGCATTGAACCTACTCGCTGACAGCTTACAGTGGTTACTTCAGTCCTATCGGAACCGTCAAAAGATTGTTTTATAATATAATGGGTAGTGTTTGTAGTGGGAACTTCGCTGCTTGGAATATCACTTTTGGAATAATATAAATAATTATTATAGATATTGATATTTGAAATATTTCCGGCCTCAAGTTCAAGCTTATTTGAGCCGTCTTTATTGATTCTGTAGAGACCATTGCCGTTTGAATAAAAAATATATTCATCTGTGGCAGCTATTTCACTGCAGATTAATGAGTTTTTGACATTTAGATCAAGATTGATTGGTTTATTTAACATTTCTTTAATAAAAGGCGGTTGAGAATTTTTGTTAGAGGTAAATCTCGATATAAATACAATAGCCAATATAATAATTAATGTGGGCAAGGCAATCAAAATTATTTTAGTAGAATTTTTATTGTTTTTTTCACTGCTCATTTTTGACCTCCTGATAAAACTAAAATGTTTTTGATATGCTTTTAAATGTAGCATATTAAATTGAATAGCATGTACATATTATAACATAAACATGAGTGCTTTGCATATTATTAATTTTTTTTTGGCGTGCATTGCTTTAATAAAAATAAAATGCATATAATAGAAAATGGTAATTAATTAATAATATGTTAACGATTGATTGGTTTATTATCATAGAAAAGAAGAAAAAAGAAAAGAATCATAAAATAATAAAGAATAGTATAATAGAAATGTATGTAAATGCAAAAAAAGTGATACCCCACAATGTATGCAGGGTATCACTTTTTTATATTGTTAGTTTATATCTTTGTTATAAGTTACTTTAACAGTTACTTCATTAAAGTCAACCTTATATTCATAGAGATTACTATCTTCGTCTTTAAAAGTGTATGTTATTGAAGCGTTAGATATATTGAATGTTTTTTCGATTTTTAATTCATTTGTACTACCGCTAAAGCTGTTGTCATCATTATTAGCAAATAATTCAACTGAAATACTACCGGCAGTTAAGTCGTAATCTTTACCATTTGCAGTGGAAAGTAATTTTACATACCTATTAATCTCTTCCATGGTAAAGTCATACGATATTTTATAAGAATCACTGCTAGAGATATACGGTATGTCAGTATTGTTTAGTTCTTTTACTCTGTCTGTAAAGTTTATTTTTAATTTAGTTGGTTTTAATGCTTTCGGTAATTCCAATTCGAATTTAGCAGCCTCGATATTGAGATCTTCTACTGCCAGTCTTGTTTTAAATTCATTAGTGAATTCTGCCAGTTGTCGGATAATAAAATCCTCTAATTCAAAATTGTCAACTTGTTTTTTTGTCGGGCAGTAGTAAGCATCATCGTCGGTAATAACACGTTCTTGATTCGGTGTAACAGGAATACCAAGGTTTGCTGCCAAATCAATAAGTTGAGGTACTAGTACCCTTGGTTTGCCGAAATCGTCAACGTTTGAATCTTCGCGGAATTTTGATAAGTCGACCAAAATTGTGTGAATGTTGCCTTTGTTGGCATTATTGTAGTTGTTTATTTCAGATACCATTCTTTCTACATAATCATTTCCTTTGGAGTCACCTTCTTCCTCTATATCAGTAAAGTTTATATTAACATCTTTATTTAAAACTGTCTCAAAATCACCATATTCATTAAAGGTATATGCATTTGGATCCATACCGGTAAAGATAATTATAAACTTTTCTGCTTTATCATCGGATAAGTCACTATTAAAAATACCAATAGCTCTTCTTAGGGCATCTCCGAGATTACTTTTTTCTGTCTTAGTATCCGCATTTAATGAACTGACGTAGCTTTTAAGCTGTGATTGTTCAGTTCTAATGTCGTAGAATTTCCAACCACCCGCATTAATGTCAAAATCATTTATATCAGCGTAGTCTGAATATTTTATTATACCTACTTTAGTTTGATCATCGAATAAATCGGATATGTGCTCGATTGCTGCTCTAACAGTGTCGAATCCTTCTGTACGTGTTATACCGCCTCCAAATTCCTTTTTCTGTGATTCTGAAGGACCTTTAAAATCAGCGACGCTTGACTCAGCAACGATATTATTGGCAACAAAGCATCCCTGAAGATTAACATCGTCACCATGTATCGTTATTGTTCCGTTAGGGGCAAATGCAATCGATTTAATAAGTGAAGATCCTGCTTCAAAACTAATATCACCGTATTTGGATAGCAAAATAATGTTATCATAACTATCTAGAGCATTTCCCTGACCCTGTAATTGAATATTGCCGGTAGCAAATATAAAAGCACTTTTAGCATTCGGGTCTAAAGCTTGTCTGATTTCGGGCACACTTATTTTCAGGTTACCGTCAAAATACATATTGTCTCTCAGATAGAATGTGCCACCTTCAATATAGTAGTTTACTATTTTTTCACCATCAACGGTGTAGGCATTTTCATTTTCACCGATTCTTCTTTTTTCTTCTCTTCTTACGTAAATATCACGGGATTTGTCATCAAAACGACAAATATCGCCTCCATTAGGAAAATGAAATTCCTTTGTTATTTCTTTAAAGATATATTTGGCTCTTTCCTCTTCAGGGTATTGAGAGAGTTGGCCCTCTATTTCGCCCTGAATAAAATCAAATAATTCCTTAAAATTCCCCTCCGAATCGGACACTAATTTATCATCGTTTCTATGAGCTTCTTCATAGGTCATTTTAACTTCTGTACCGCCTATGTAGTTGGAGTAGTCACCTTCTTTTTCATAGTAGCGAGCTACGCCGTCTATAGTGGTTGGACCGGTTACTTTAAGAGTTTCTCTTACAAATATGCTCCCTTCAATTTCCGTTTTGTTTCCTTGAAACTTTAAATCTGTAAGGGAATAGAAGCAATTGCTTAATATGAAATCTATTATTGACGGTGTTTCAGTAGATAAATAGCAAGAATCAAACAAAACTATAGCTTCTTTATTGATGGGTTTTTGCTTAACAGATATTTCTCCATCATGATCTAAAGTGATATTGACTAAATTGTGCAAATCAACTGCGGCAGGAGAAACTGAGCTATTGCTGTCTAATTCAAAGTCTGCAATGTCATTGAAATTGCCAGCAGCAAAAACAGTTAATTCAGGATAAAGATCATTACCTGAAAAAAGAGCAAAGCTGGCAAGAAAAACAAAAACTGTTAAGACTGCACATGATCTTTTAAGAAACCTCTTTTTCATTATACGTACCTCCCTAAAATAATATGGTATTGCCACTTTTATATAAATACTAGGTCACGTGATATTCGGCAAAATATCTTTGTTATCTTTATCTATTATCTTTATCTCTACAAATTAACAACTTTTTACAAGTTAGAATCTGATATCTGCAATTTGAACAAGTTTACCGTTTGCATCATAAGTATACACAAACATATATGCAGGTACAAAGGATTTTGATACATAAGTTGTAGCAATAAGATCATAAGTACTTGATTCCGAATTTTGAGCATAAGCTACAGTTTTTACAGAAGAGTGTGTTTTGTCAAAAATTCTGATCAAAAGTTCAGAACCTTCCGCATTAGTTTTGCCTTTTATGTACAATCTTTTATCAAATATACCCGGTATATCCACTAACTCAATAGAATCAAAGGAAAAAGTCATTCCGTTGTACGTTACCTTATCGCCAAGTTTATTCCTTTCTACAACCGGAACATTAATATCACCAGGTCCGCCGGGCATTTCTTTACCCGGTGACTCGATTTCCTTCGGCAATGTAATATATACGGATTTGGTGCTGTCTTCCCAATCAACTTTGGCACCGCAGTTTTCAGATACGAATCTTAACGGAACAAATGTCCTGCCGTCGGTTATTTCAGCAGGGACATCAAGAGTTTTTTCTTCACCGTTTACATAGGCATTGGTTTTACCGATATAAAGCTTCATCTCTATACCATTGCCTGTTGCGGTAACCATACGTTCCTGAGCGTCCCACAAGACCTCCATATCCAAAGCTTCGAATATTCTCCTAAAGGGAATAAGAGTTCTTCCTTCCTTAATATATGGCCCTGGGTCGTTTGCCTCGCGACCGAATTCCATGAGTTTACCGTCAATATATACTTTTACATTGGTGCTTATTGATGCATTGCTAAAAAGAGTGGTTGATAGAAACAACGAACAGATCAAAAACGAATAGATAAAAAAACGTAAAGCGAAAGCTTTCGACTTTTTCATTTTAAATCCTCCCCTTAATACTAAATAGTTCTATCTTTTTACATAATATATGCGTTTACCAAAGGTTGTAGATAACTTAAGAGAATAAAAGTCATATCACTTCCTTTATATGTAGTCGATTAATCCATACTGATGTTTCTTGAAAGGAAAAAATACTTTTCCTCAATATTATTATATAATAAATGGGACAAAAAATAAAGTATATTTTACCATGACAAAAATAATTATATTGTTAAATCTATGTTACGTGTGTCGGGGGAATAATAAAATAATGGAGAGTTTTCCGATTTTGATATACGTGAAACTCTCCTAATTAGAGATTTTGCATAACTATATTATATATTTCGAAAATAATTTACAATGAACATGTGTAAGTTTTTGCAATATCATATGTCTAAACTATTAAATTATATTCCATTCAATGAGGTAATTTTATAATAATTCAACATTTTAGGTGATATCCTTTTTGTAAATAACTTTAAATTTTATATTTTCAAAGGGTAAATCATAATAATAGGCTTTTCCTTTGCTGTCTATAAACTCAAAGGTTATTACAGGACCCGGGTAATTAACATCCCGTTCAATTATCAAATCTGCGCTGTTAAAGCTTCCGTCGTCATTGTTGACATATAGTTCAATAGTTATTTCTCCTGCATTTAAAGTGTAAGTTTTTCCTTCATCAACGGTTATTATCTTGGCGAACTTTGATATATTGGAAACGATGTTATGTTCTATGCTGTATGAATTATTCTGTACTGAAGTTGCTGACAGATCGATTTTATCAAATTCATTACCGTCAATATCCTTTATAATCAAACTAACGGGTTTGAGAGTTCTTGGAAGATCAAGTTTGAATTCAGCAGATTTAATCTCAAGATCATATAATGCGAGCCTGGTATTAAATTTGTTAGTGTATTCTGCAATCTTGTTTATAATGAAATTTTCTGAAGAATGGTTTTCCACTTCTTCTTTTGTCGGTCTGTAATATACATTACCGTTTACAGCCGTTGCTTGTGTTTCCCCAGGCACAATATTAATACCCAGATTACTGCCCAAATCGGTGAGTTGGGGTATTATTTTCTTCGGAGTACCGTCAGGATGTTTGTTTGATTCCTGACGGAAAAGGGATAAATCGACCAAAATAATGTGAATATTGGATTCATTCAAATTGTTGAAGTCATTTATTGCTTTAACTATTTCTTCAACATAACCGTTTCCGGATTTTAAAGGCTGGGAACCTTCATCATATATAAAAGCGGACCCTTTAGTAATATCTAAATTGACATCTGTCACATATTTATTCTCGGTGGCACTATAAGCATTGGGATCAAGTCCGGTAAATATGACCATGAACTTTTCCGAATCTCTATCGCACAATTCACTTTGAAATACACCGAGGGCTCTTCTCATAGCATCACCAAGATTACTTCTTTCCGTATCTGTATCTGCAGTTAATGTTTTGATATAGTCTTTAAAGGCATCCTTTTCATTCCTGGTTTCGGGATTCAAGTCATAAAGAGTCCAGTTTTCCCGTACTCGACTGTCATTTATATCTGCAGAATCGGAATATTTAATAACCCCAACTTTTGTGTTATTATCAAAGGATTCGGGTAAGTAGTTAATAGCAGAGACTACTTTCTCAAAGCCTTCCGTGGGGTTTAACTCGTTGTTAATTTTATCTGTGGTATCGCTTGAAGGACCGGAGAAGGTAGAGCCTGATGCTTCACAGAAAACATTTTTACCGGCAAAGCAACCGTTGAAATCTACATTGTTTCCCTGAATGGTTACATTACCTTCAGGAGCAAAAACGATAGCGGTTAATTCGGTTGAACCCGGCTGAAAATAAATATTTCCGTGTCTTGAAATCAGCACCAATGTATCTAAAACGCTTAATTGGGATTCATCATTGTTCTCTATAACTAAATTTGAAGTATTACCCTGAAAAACTATGTCTCCTTCCGCAAATATGAAGATAACTTCTGTGCCGGGAAGAAAATCTTTTGTAATATTTGGAACACTTATTTTAAGATTTCCGTCAAAATACATACTGTATCTTAGTACAAAGTCGGAATCACTGATTTCATAATTGTAATAATTTCTTGTATATTCATTTGAGCCGGGATATGGGTTTGGATCTAGTCTTTTTATTATTGTATTATCATCGTAATGGGCTATATTACCGCTTCCAAAATGAATATTTGCGGTAGATTCGTCATACAAAAATTGAGCCTTGTCTCTTTGAGGGGGATTGGCAACTTTTTGTTGAATATATCTAAAAAGCTTAACATATCCACCGGGATTATCATTATCCTCGCTTTCTTTAACTAATTGATTAATCTCTTCTCTTTTTTTATCGGATACTTGCCGAACTCTATCACCGCTGTCTGTGAAGAAAGCCGAAGCATTTTGTGGAGGCCCGTTTTTATCGTGCTTGAATTCATTGTATTCGACATGGGCTTCCTGGCTGAGAGTTACTTGCTCTTTGCTTGATTTTACAATTAAATCATTTAATGTAAATACATCGCCGTTTATTTTTGTATCATTACCCTGGATGGTTAAATCGTTAAAAGAAAACAAACATTTTTCCAATATGCCTATTATATCATCGGGTATTAGTGTTGATTTGTAGCATGAGTCGATCAAAAGAATAACTTCTTTCTCAATTGGTTCAGTACCTACAGTTATCTTTCCGTCTTGAATGAAAGATGTTTTCGCTATGTCCAGAAGATTAACATTTTGATCCGGATTAAGTGTACGCCCGTTGAATTCAACGGTAACGTTTTTATTTTCTAAATTTTCGGCGGCAAAAACTACGTTTTCATTGATAAGACCGTTACCTGTAAGAAAAACTATGCCGGAAATAATAGCTAAAGCTGTCAAGATCGCAAAAGCCTTTTTACAAAATCCTTTCATTGTACCTACCTCCCTGCCTTTTTTGGTCTATTTATTTCTATGAAACTTCTTTTTATTAAATTCGGTGAGTGTTTTGTCTCAAACTATGCTGCAGTAAATAGTTATCTATCATTCAAAAGCTAAAACTCATAATCTGCAATTTTAATACGTTTTCCGGTATTGTCTTCGGTATATACGTACATGTAACTGGGGACAAATGAATTTGAAACATATAAGGTTGCGAGAAAATCATAAGTATCGGATTCGGAAGGTTGCGCAAAAGCTCTTAATGAAACATAATTATGGCACTCGTTATATACTTCGAGCCAGAGAGTGGAACCTTCGATGTTAGTTGTCCCCTTTATTCGCAACTTCTTCTCGGAAGCGTTTGGTATGTCCAAAAGTTCTACAGAATCAAAGGAAAAGGTCATTCCGTTATATGTGACTTTTTCCCCGAGTTTCTTTTCCACTACGACAGGTATATCAATGTTTCCGGGACCACCGGGTATGTCGTCTTCCGGTAAAGTAATTACCTTTGGTAATGTAATATAAACCGATTTAGTGCTGTCCTCCCATTTGACCTCGGCGCCGCAGTTTTCGGATACGAATCTCAATGGAACAAAAGTCCTGCCGTCGGTTATTTCGGCCGGAACATCAAGAGTTTTTTCTTCACCGTTTACGTAGGCATTTGTTTTACCGATATAAAGCTTCATTTCTATATCATTGCCTATTGCAGTAACCATTCGTTCCTTAGCGTCCCATGAAACTTCCATGTCCAGAGCCTCAAATATCCTTCTGAAAGGAATTAGTGTTCTTCCTTCCTTAATATAAGGCCCGGGGTCGTTTGCGTCTCGTCCAAACTCCATGAGTTCACCGTTAATATATACTTTAACATTAGTGCTTATTGAGGCATGAATCGAAAGAGTGGTTGATAGAAACAACGAACAGATCATAAACGAATAGATAAAAAAATACAGGGTAAAAGATTTAGCCTTTTTCATAATGGACCCTCCCGTTGATTCCAATAATTAATATATTATATGCTTTTACTGTAGGATGTATATAAAACTTTCTATATATTCTTTTTTAAACAAATTTGGAAATCTTACATCTATATTATATATTATTGCCCCAATAAGATTAATGTTTCCTAAAAAGGAAAAAATCTTTTTTACTGATATTATATAATAAATTGCCTATAAAGTAAAGTATAATTTACCATTAAAAGAATAATTTTAATATTTGTTTTTAGTTCTAACTATGAACAATTACCATTTAGAATGTTTTATCTATTTTAAAGTTAAAAAATAACCATAATATAACGACAATTAATATGTATCCTATTTGTAAAAAAGGAAGCTGCAATTCGGTTTTCATAAAATAATCTAAGAAAATTACTAAATTTTTCACATGACTATTCCGATATAATTATAGCAGGTCGAATATTAAAAAGGATAGAAGGCGGGATTTATGGATCTAGCTACTCTTATAGGTATTATTGCCGGTATTGTATGTATAGTTGCATCTATAATGACTGGAGGTAGTCTCTGGTCATTCTGGGACATTTCCTCAGTGTACATTACTGTAGGTGGAGGAATCTGTGCCACATTAATTTCCTACAAAATCGGCGAGTTTGCCAAAATTATGAAGGTCGCCGTGAAGGTTTTGGTGGGAAAGGAATCAAGGCCACAGGACACCATTAAAATGCTTGTTGAACTTTCCGTTAAAGCAAGAAGGGAAGGACTGCTTTCTCTTGAGGCTGAACAGGAGAACATAAAGGATGAATTTTTAAAGCAATCCCTCCAGCTGGTTGTTGACGGTGTGGAGCCGGAAGTAATTGTCGATTCGATGGATCTTGAGCTGGAAAATATGAAATCGAGGCATGACAAGGGAGCAGGAATGTTTAAGACAATGGCGGCTCAGTTTCCGGCATGGGGTATGATAGGAACACTGATAGGTCTGATACAGCTTCTTGACCAATTGGATGATCCTTCAGCAATAGGACCTGCCATGGCAGTTGCGTTAATAACAACATTCTATGGAAGTGTTCTGGCGAATTTCATATGTAACCCTATTGCTACCAAATTGGCTTTAAAGAGTAAAGAGGAGATTCAGGAGAAAAAAATGATTATTGAAGGTGTTCTGTCCATACAGGCCGGAGAGAACCCGAGAATATTGGAGCATAAGCTTAAGACCTTCTTATCTCCAAAACAAAAGCAGGATTATGAGTCACAATCCGGTAAAGATGCAGTAGACAGTCAAAGAGCAGAGGACAGTGAAAAAGTAAGAAATGCTGCTGTATAGTGAGGTGTATTTTTCATGAGATCAAAAAGGAATATTGAACAGGAAGAAGTATCTGAAGGCGCTCCTGAATGGTTAACTACATACAGTGATATGGTTACGTTGTTATTGACATTTTTCGTAATGCTGTTTTCAATGGCCACTATTGACAAGCAAAAATTCGAGCAGGTTGCCAACTCACTGCGGGCTGCATTTATGAGCAACAATAATGAAGGAATGTTTGATTATAAAGAAGGCACTGAGGTATATAGTATAACTCAGAGTATTAATTCGGGAGAAATACTGGAAGACGGTGACGAGGCCTTTATTAAGGGTGAAAGCAGTGTAGACGGAAATGATTTGGGGACTAAAGGCGGACAAGCCGAGAAGCTGGAAGAGTTTATTGAACAGATTGAAAAGCTGGCAGAAGAGATGGAACTGGGGGACTATGTCAAAGTAATTGATGAAGAGACATACCTGACGTTAAGGATAGACTCTGTTATACTGTTCGATCTTGGTAAAGCCGATATAAAGGACTCGGGAAAAGAAACCTTGCGAAAGATCGGAAATCTTCTAAAAGAACTGGATAAAGGAGCATCCGTACAAGGACATACGGACAATCTTCCGATAAACACAATGCTGTTTCCGACAAATTGGGAGCTGTCAACCAAGAGAGCTACCAATGTGGTGCTCTTCCTGATAGAGGAAAGCGGAGTGGATCCGACAAAGCTTACAGCCACAGGAAATGGTGAGTTTAGACCGATTGCACCGAATGACACGGAAGAAAACAGGCAGAAAAACAGGAGAATTGATATTGTAATTGAAAAATAGCTTTATTGAGAGTTTGATAAAATTGGAGCTCTTAGAACGATAATCCTTGGTACATAGGATATTGTTTTAAGGGCTTTTTATTATGTAAGGAAAAAACATCGGAAGTATAAAAAGAAAACAAATTGGATAAATATGTTGACTCAATATGCAGTATGCTTTATAATTTATCGGAGTAAAATTATGTTTATTTTAATAGGAATATCCCAAATTATGTTTTGTTGCCAATGAAAAGGTTCGAAAAAACATGTTTTAGGGTATAGTTCCTCAGTTTGAAAAATTTTTATTACTTTATTAATTCAATATAATTTTAAGGGGGATTTAAATTGCGTAAAAAAAGAAAGACATTGACGCTGTTAGTAATCTGTGCATTGATTATCAACACATTTTTTATGTCTATCGGTAGTGCTTATGAAAACCATGAAAAAGGCATAGAGCCGGAACCTTTGGAACAAATTGATTGTAATAGTTCTGTTGATGTGGAATTTGAAGAGAAAATTGATCAATCAAACATCAATGATGCTACTGTAGTTGATAATGAGGTTAATATAGAAGAAGAGAATAAAAAAGACAGTAATGAAAAAGACAACAATTAAAAAGACAACAATGAAAAAGATGGTATTGAAAATGACAGCAATGAAGATCAGCCGGTTGAAACTGCAGGATGTTCTACCGTACATTCGTCAGTTTACTCGGATGTATATGACTATCACGAATCAGATGTATCATATAGCTTAGATGTTAACCTTGAAGCCGCACCTGTTGAAAAACAGGCTGGCGTAATTTCCGGATATATTGATACGAAGCTTACTTATTCAGAAAATCTTTCCGAATTTTTCAAGTCTGGGTTTGATGTTGCAATAGAAGGGACTGATTTTAGAACAGTAACTGATGAAAAGGGTTATTTTGAATTTAGGGGAGTTCCTTCGGGAGAATATACTTTATTAATAAGTAGACCTTATTATATAGATGCCATAATTACTAATATTCCAGTTGAGCAAGATGAAAGAATAGAAGTCAGTTCCGAGAAAAATCCTATCAAACTTTTGTATGGAGATGTGGAGGATGATAATGCCGGTAATATAGTAGACCTTGTAAGAGTTGTTGCTCATTTTTTCACTATGAAAGGTGAAGAAAATTATAATGAAATAGCCGATTTGGATAAAAATGGCGCTATCAATATGGTGGATATTGTCATTGTACTTTCGTGTTATCAAAAGTGTACAAAACCATGCTTATGGTTGCAGCCACCTCAGGAACTGGTTGTAGAGAATTATGCAAACGATTCTGTGACTTTGTCATGGACACCTCCGATTAACATGAACGGTATACTGGGATATGAAGTGTTAAGAGATAATGTGGTGATTGGAACAACAGAAAATTCAACATATACGGATACCGGAATTAAGGCAAATACAGCCTATACATATGCGGTACGGGGCTATGGTGGAAAAGATACTTTTGCAAAAGAGTCCTACGAGGTATTTGTCGAGATTCCGGATGTGAATGCTCCCACTAAGCCCATTGACTTGAAAGTAGTTGAAACAACAGACTCGACCATAACTTTTGAGTGGAAAGAGTCAACCGATAATGTGGGAGTAGCCGGGTATAACATATATTGCGGGGAAGAACTGATCGGTACCACAAATGCGGATGTAACGAGCTTTACGGCTGAGGGACTTAAGAGGTTTGAAGCTTATTACTTTACGGTAGAAGCCTTTAATCAGGCAGGGATATGTTCCGACAAAAGTGAGCCTTTAGAAGCGGGAATAGGTCTGGTCCTCGAATCGGATATGACAATAGAGGAGGATCTCTGTATAAATGCCGGTACTCTCGATCTTAACGGACACAAGCTTGTTGTCGAGGGAAATATATTGCAAAACGGTGGAATGATAGATATTAACGGCGGAAGTTTGATAGTAAAAGGAGACTACTTTGTCGGTGATGCAGAACAAGGACAACCCGGCAAAGGGAAGCTGGTTATGACGCATCAGCCTGATTATGTCAGGGTTGAGGGAGATTTTCTGATGTACTCATCTTCGGACCACACCGGCTTACTGACCGAGGGAACTATTGAGCTTAAGGGAAGCTTTACGCAAAAGAACGGTGGGTGTGCATCGAACTTTTATGCAACGGGTTATAATAAAGTGCTGCTGAGTGCCGATAGGGCGGATGCTCAGACCATAACCTTTGATAATGTGGGAAGTTCAAAGATTAATATTCTTGAGGTAAAAAAGCCAATAGAGTTTTATGAGTTTATTGACACTGCTTCAATTAAGGTTTCTAAAACGGGTATGAGAAATATGTCCATAGGGTTAATGGCCCAGGGAGAAGAATCCGGTTCATATTTTTATGAAGAACTTATTGAAGGATTTAAGAAAGATTACGTGGCCAGAAACACCCAAGGGGTGAACACCGCAGACGGGAGTTTTTCCTATGGGATTAATTCAATGCTTGTTAAGATGATAGGGTTTGATCTCAATATAGGGGCTAATTACAATTCTCTCGAGGAAGAATCCAAGATGCTTAAAAACGGATGGAGCTTTAGCCTTGAGGGTTGGCTGGATATTGAAGAACATGGCGGCAACAATAAGCTCATTAAAGTTATGATTCCCGGAGGGGAAAAAAGTTATTTTGTCTACAGTGGAGGAAGCATTAAACCCAAGTATACGAGGAATAGACTTTCAATGGAAGGCAGCAGCTATGTTTTGGCTACAAAGGATTTGAAAAAATACGGCTATGAGAGTTACGGAACAAATAAATACCGCATAAAGTGGATGGAAGACAGGTATGGAAACAGAATTGATTTTCAATATGACGGAAGCAACCGCATAAAAGGCATTACTGATGCTGTGGCAAATTCTATTGATATAAGTTATGATGCCGGCAAGATTGAAATAAAACACATGAAGTCATCAAGGGTAGTTTCTTATATTTATGAAGGTGATTTGCTAAAGCAGGTTGCTGATCCTATGGGGATAAAAACTTCCTTTGAGTATGATGAAGGGAACCGTATTGCCAAGATTGTGGATAATAATGGCAATGTTGTGGGACGTGTGACGTATAAGGCAAATTCGAGCGGTAAACCTATGGTTAATGTGTATGTTGATTCACTAGGAAATTATAGAAGATACACCTATTATGAAAACGAGAACAGGACCGAACTTGAGGAAGGGGAAGAGCCCCCCAAATTTGTACAGATTGCGGCAGCAGATAAAAATATAGCAGCATTAAAAGAAGACGGTACAGTGGTAGTCTGGGGAAGTAATATAAATGATGAATGTGATGTGCCGGAAGGATTGGCGGGAGTAAAGAAAATAGCTGCAGGTCAATTCCATATAGTAGCATTAAAAAATGATGGAACAGTGGTAGCTTGGGGAAGAAATGTTAATGGGGAATGTGAAGTACCTAAAGGTTTGACAGGAGTGAAGGAAATAGCTGTTGGAATTTCGCACACAGTGGCATTGAAAGAGGACGGAACTGTGGTAGCTTGGGGGAAAAATAATTACGGCCAATGTAGTGTACCTGAAGGATTGAAAGGAGTAAAAGCGATAGCTGCAGGTGAATACCATACGGTAGCATTAAAAGAAGATGGGACAGTAGTAGCTTGGGGTAGGAATTATTTTGGACTATGTAAAGTACCGGAAGGATTAACCGGAGTAAAAGAAATAGCCGCTGGAGTTCTTCATACAGTAGCTTTGAAGAAAGATGGGACAGTGGTAGTATGGGGTCCTAATTTGTTTGGGGAATGTAATGTACCGGAGGGATTAAGAGACGTTAAGACAATATTTGCAAAAGAAAATTATACTGCTGCATTAAAGGCAGATGGGACAGTAGCGGTTTGGGGTTCTAATACTTATGGTGTATGTGATGTACCGGAAAGTTTGGGCAAAATAGAGGCAATATATGCGGGTAGGTATCATATAGCAGCGTTGAAATCTGATGGAACGGTAGAGGTCTGGGGCTGGAATACTCTTAGAGAGTGTGAAGTTCCTGAAGGATTGACAGAAGTAAAGGAATTAGCACTGGGATACGCTTATACAGCAGCATTAAAGAAAGATGGAACGGTAGTAGTTTGGGGTAGTGGAATTAGAGACAATATGCCCAAATCGAAAACGAGGACTACCACCTATATCCACAAAGACCATAGGGTTGTTGAGATTATAGATCCATTGGGAAAATCTACAACGTACACCTACAATGATTACGCTGAGTTGGAATCATATACCGACCGCTACGGAAATACCACAACCTATTTACTAAACAACAGCACCGGAAATGTAGAGAAAATTATAAATCCTGATAAGTCTGAAAAAACCTTTGGTTATGACTCAAACAATAACCTTATATGGGAGAAAGACGAAGAAGGAATTTTTACAAGATACGTATATAAGAACAGCTATGATTACGACACCACAAACGAAAACATAAAATACGTGTCCGACAGCGATGGAATACATTTGAGAATGAAAGCAACATATTTGAAGGGAAAACTCCAGGGTGATCAGGTAGTTAATCTGACAAAGGATAATGCAGCGGATTTTGCAATCACCGAATACCTGCCGTATACAACCGAAGAATTAAAGGAGAACAACATAAAACTTAAGGGAATTATCCATAAAGTGAAAGACCCCTTGGGAAACATTACCACGTACTACCACTATGAAAACGGAAATGTAAGGAAAATTGAAGAACCTTATGATGAAAACAGTCCGTCAGCGAAAGTAACGGAGTACACATATAACAATATGGATGTGGTTGAATATGAATATTCTCCGAAACGCTATAGAACCGATTATGTATACAATGCGAACGGTCAGGTGACAGAGGTTGTGAAGAACAATGGAGACAATAGGTATACACCAATTACAAAGAGCAGTATAACCAAAATATATTATGATAATATGGGAAGAATAAAGCAGACAATATCTCCCAAAGAAAATGATGAGCTTTTACCTGAGGTTCTTGGGGAGGCAGGATACAAATACGAATATTACAGCAGCGGAAAGCTATGGAAAGTCACTGATCCGTATAATTATACAACAATATATACTTATGACTTGTACGGGAATCTTAAGACAGAGCAAAAACCTAACGGTTCGGTGTATCTTTACGAATATGACGATTTGGACCGCCTAACGAGTGTTTATTTCAAAGAGGATTCAAATTCGAAAAAGGAGCTTTTGGAAGAATGCTTCTATTGGGAAGAGACTAGTAAGGATGAACAGAACAATTATTTTGTAACAACGAAGGAACGCTACGAGTATTTAAACGATTATAGTTCCAGATGGACAACTTATTATTATGATTATGCCGGAAGGATTATAAAAGAAGAATACAGAATGCTTACAGTCGGTGGAATGGATTTTTATGGGGACATTCCAATGGATTTTGACAACACGATGGATTTTGATTACACGGTTCCGGATATAGAGAACGGTTATTATAAAAACGGAATGCTGAAATGGACCAAGGATGCCAGAGGAAATAAGACCTACTACTCATATTGGGGATACGACAGCACTTCAAAAACGACATACGATGAAGTATGGATTCCGGCAAAAGAAGAAAACGGAACAATAAAATATACCTACAAAAGAATTGACTATGACAAAGCCGGAAGAAAAGTGACAGAAAGCACAGGAAAGGATTTTGTTGAGCTATACGGCAAGCCAAAGGAATCCGTAACCTATAAATTCAGCTATTATAATTCAGGAAAACTCTATAGAGAAAGTCTTGCTAATAATCTTTTAAAGGAATATCACTATGATATTGAATGGAACCTGATTGAGGAAATCAGTTATATTGACCCTGAAAGAACGACCATTATAAAATATGAGAATTATGATTATTTAGGTAAGCCGGAGAGGAAGGTTGTTTTGGCAGATGCCAATGACATTATTGTCAAACCCGGTGATAAGACAAAAACCTATAGTGAACATCCCCGTAGCATAGGTTTGATTACGTCATATGAATACGATAAAAACGGTAATATTGTAACTGAAACTTCACCTAACGGCGTTACAATTACATACCGGTATGATATGATGAACAGGTTATTAGAGACTTCACAGCCTGGGGTTGATGAATATGGACAGAGTAAAACCATTAAAGTTCAAAGTCATTACAATTGGGAAGGTAAGGTCGACTATACAATAGATGCAATGGGGAATAAGACAGAGTATGTGTATAACAAGAGGGGACTACCGGAAAAGGTCATAAATATTGTGACAATAGACGGAGAAAAGACGGAATTAATTACTGCGTACCAATATGATAGAGCAGGAAACCTTATTGCGGAAGTGTCGCCGGAAAATTATGACCCGGATAAGGAGCCTATTGAAACAGAAAACAGAATAGAATACACATATGATTGGAAAGGAAGATTAAAAACCAAGGAGTTTGTCGGAATAGAAAAACAGGTTGACCCTGATAATGGATATGCTTGGATAGAGGTGCCTGTGCGTATCGTGTTAAAGGCTTACGAATACGATAACAACGGAAATCTTATAAAGGAGCTCGATGCTTTAGGTTATGAAGCAGGAACCGGTTATGATACGGATTCTAAAATAAAGAGTGGATACGGTACGGTATATACTTATACCTTGGATAACAGGGTGGAAACTGTACTTGACCCAGAAACGGCAGCAAAAGGACTGCCCTATTCGGTAAAATACGAGTATGATGCTTTAGGCAGAAAGACAGCCGAAACCAAGGTGAAAGGTACAAATAAAGATGACAAGTACGAAACAACCACAACATATGAGTATGACGAATTGGGATACATAGAAGCTGTTTTAGTTGACGGAGAGAAAAAGCAAAGCTACGACTACGATTGGCATGGCAATTTGGCGGTGCAAACCGATGCAGAAAACAATACAACTACCTATGCGTATAATGTCATGAATCAGCTTGTCAGAGCAAGTTATCCCGGGGATGAATCCATTGATTCTAACGTTGTTGTATTTAAATACGATGTAATGGGTAATCTTGTAAAGCGAACGAATTCTATGGGTACTGTTGATATATATACCTATGACAATCAAGGAAGGGTAATTTCCCGTACTACCCAGAAGGGTGAAGGTGACAGTGTTGAGGATGCCATTACAATCCAAGCAAAATACGATTTGAATGGCAACAAACGGTTTGAAACAGACGGGGAAGGATACACCGTAGAGTATATCTATGATGAGCTTAACAGACTGGTTGAAACGAGGTATAACGGTGTAAAGACCTCAGAAGGACGTATTGTAAACCATTCGATTGTCTATAGATACGATAAAGACGGAAATATGACAGAAACGGTTAAAATTGTCCAAGATAAAGACAACACCGTTTCCAATACCTATACTAATGTCTATGATCCTTTGGGCAGATTAATTGAGACTAAGGATCCCGACGGCATAGTTGTTGAAAAGCTGGAGTATAACCATAACAATGCACAGATAAGGTCCTATGATGCATTAAACAACTGCACGGAGTTTAGATATGACCGAAACAACAGGAGAACAGTTACAATCGATGCAGAGAACCATATAGTAGAGCAGGGGTATGATCTTGCGGGCAATGTATCATATAAAATTGACGGTAGGAACAATAAGACAATTTATACATATGATAAGTTTGACTTGTTGCGAAAAGTAGAAATATTGGAAAACGGGAAAACAGTGCCGGTTGAACTCAGCAGCTATACCTATGACGGCAATGGCAACATTTTGACCCAGACGGATGGAAAAGGGAATACCATAACTTATCAGTACAATGCCCGGAATAAACTAAGCAAAAAAACTGACGGCAGTGGAAAGGCTGAATCTTATAAATATTATGCGGATGGAAATCTCAAAGAGAAGACAGACAGGAATTCTATAATAACGTTGTATACCTATGACTGTCACGGAAGGCTTAGGGTTCAGAACAGCATTGGGGAAAATCCTGTCAAAATAAGCTATACCTACGATAACAATGGCAATGTCTTGACTGTAACAGCAGGCAATGAAGAAATAGTGCGGACATATGATGAACTTGGCAGGGTTAAGACCAAGACAGTGTCCAATATAGGTGAATCGAAATATGAATATGATATAATTTATGATGAGGAAAAAGGATATCTTGCTGAAAAGTCAACTGACCCGAAAGGGAACATGACCACAAAGGTATACGACAATGCAGGAAGACTTAAGTATGTTGTTGACGGTGATGAAAAATCAACGGTATATACCGAGTACAACTATTACGCCAACGGAAATCGTGAAAGTGTTGTATATCCTAACGGTTCAAAAGAGGTATATACTTACTATAAGAATAATTTACTGCGGACCTTGACAAATAAAAAAGCCAACGGCAGCGAAATGGATGTTTATACATATTATTACGACGGTGCCAACAATCAGGAACGCAAACATGAAAAAATCAATGGTGTTGATAAGGGAACCACAACATACACCTATGATTGTTTGAACAGGCTTGAAACTGTAACGGAACCCTCAGGAAGAATTACGGTGTATACTTATGACGGTGCAGGAAACAGGGAGACCGAGACCATAAAGGATGGAGCCGATACAATAGAAAAGAAATACGATTATAATGACAGTAACTGGCTATTGAGCGTAACTACTAAGGTAAACGGTACCATAACGGACGTAGTAGGCTATTCTTATGATGATAACGGTAATCAAACACAGGTATATCAAAACGGAGAGCTTATTGCTGAATATGTATATGACAGCCTGAACCAGCTTATTAAGGCAACTGTCGGTGAGAATGTGATTAACAACACCTACAACGGCGAAGGCTTGAGGGTGGCAAAGAAGGTAAACGGAAGCATTACAAGGTATTTGTATGAGTACGATAAAGTTGTGCTTGAGGTAAGTGACAGCGGAGGGCAAATAGGACGTAACATATACGGAACAAACCTTTTGATGAGGCAGGCAGATGGGTTGAACCTATATTATATGTACAACGGTCATGCCGATGTTACCGCTCTTATAGATGCAAACAATGGAAGAATCAGAGCATCGTACTATTATGATGCCTTTGGAAATATACAGGAAGAGAAATACTATACATCAACGGGAGAAGAGACAAGCATACCAATAAACAACAGCATATTATATGCCGGTTACCAGTATGATAAGGAAACAGGATTGTACTATCTGAATGCAAGGATGTATGACCCGAAGGTAGCAAGATTCTTGCAGGAGGATACATACACTGGTGATCCGAATGATCCGCTTAGCTTGAATTTGTATACATACTGTGTTAATAATCCGTTAGTTTATTATGATCCAACGGGACACAACTATATTGAGATCTTCGGAATACCTTTTGGAAATCCATTTGAAGGTATTAAGATATTAGCTAATAAAGAGGCTCGAGAAAAAGCTTTTGAAGAAATAGATGCGTATGTGAGCGATGATATTTCTGATACAAATCAAGAGAGAATTGCCATGAGTACAGTAAAAGCAATAAAAATGTCAATAGCTGTTGCGGAAGGTGGGAAAGCTATAGTAGGAGGTATGGTTACTCCACTAGCAACATGGCTTTCGTTTGGAGGAGGAGAAATATACAATTGGGCAACAGGCGAAGATGAACTGGTTCGGGAAACTTATAGAGAATTAATGTGGCAAGAAATATATAATATAGGAAACCAAGATAGCTTGTTTAAGCCTTTAGGTAATTGGATTGGATATGCTGGAGCAGTTATATATGCAAATGTAACAGGTCAAGATGAAGAATTTAAGAAAATACTTCATGAAGAATCATTAAATGAAATATCAAGGTCTGGTGTTGCAGCAGTAGATGCATTTTTTAAGCCGATTGAAAATACATTTAACAGAAATAATGCCAGAAACTTTTTTAAGCAAACATATTATACTCCACAAGAAGAATTAAACGAATATGCTACAAATATGTTTGTGACGGGAATGATGTTATATGGAGGATATTCAAAGCTTAAATCCACTGGATTAAAAATTGACGCAAGTTACCAGTATTCAGTATCTACAAATGGTACAGTAACATTGTCACCCAAGCTTTCCTATTCATTTGTTAAAGATGCAGCAACTGCTAGAGCAACAGTTGTTGGTAATTCAACGATTGCTGCTGCTAGTTTAGTAGCTGCAGGTGGCGGAGGAAATAGTTTTAATGATAAGGGAACGAGTAAGACTCTAAATAGTTTTGATGATGTTGCAGATTACATAAAGAAAAATGGCAAATTACCGGATAACTTCATAACAAAAGATCAGGCAAAAGCATTAGGGTGGGATCCAAAGAAAGGAAATCTTGCAGATGTAGCACCTGGAAAGAGCATTGGTGGAGATATATTTAAAAATAAAGGTACTCCATTACCAGATGCGCCAGGTAGAGTATGGTATGAGGCTGATATAAATTACTCAGGTGGATTCAGAGGTACAGACAGAATTATTTACTCAAATGATGGATTAATTTATAAGACATCTGACCACTATAAAACATTTACACAGATAAAATAACGCAGGAGGGTAATGTATTAATGAATGTTGTTTTTTTAGAAGGAAAAGAATTAACAAGCAAAGCAAAAACACATAAAGTGTTAAAAGAGAAATTAGAATTACCTGACTATTATGGAGAAAATCTAAATGCCTTATGGGATTGCCTTACAGGATGGGTTAGTCTACCTTTAAAAGTAGTTTGGAATGATTTTAATATTAGCAAAAAACAACTAGGAAATTTTGCAGATGAACTTTTGCAATTATTTTTCGAAGCAAATGATGAAATTGATGGATTTGAAATTGAAGTTAGAAAATAACAGGCTAAAAAAATATACTATACAGGTCACACAGTTTCGGTTGGTGTGTCCTTTCTTTTTTATCCATGCTTGACAATTAGTAATACATTGTGATACGATAAAACAAGAAAGAAATACAGGAGGTGCAATAATGTCTACAGAGAAGGACAGTATGCTTCGGGTAAGGCTTACACAAAGGCAATCAGATGAATTGGATGCTATCATTGATGAGTTACAAGTTCAGATGCCGGAGGCAAGTGTTACCACATCAAGCATAGCAAGATACGCTCTGGAGAAGTATGTGAGCGACCATATTGCCAAGCGTGACGGAACCAAGATTTTTATTGAAATCAGTACAGCAGATGCCACAGAAGAGGACATAAAGAATCTATATGGCCTTCTTTCCAAGTTGTTTGACGAAACAAAGGAGAATTACTCACCAACGGTTCATTACATGGTTGGAGAGATATTAGAGCCAGTGATGATGAAAATGGCAAGACTCATAAAGCTAAAGAAGCCGGAGGTGAAGGCAGGTGAGTAAGAAAAAGTACATTGTACGCTGCCCACGGCTGGTCGCAAGCAAAGCTTGCTGCTCGCCCATGCATCCTGACTGCAATTACAGAGTATTTGATGCCGAATATGCTGATGTTGAAATCAAATGCCCGGTGTGCAGAAAGGTTTTTGAAGTAAAGCTGGAGAAAAAGGCGGGGTGAAAAGTGAATAAATCTGGCACAGAGCCACAAAGGGAGCGAATGACTCACCTATAGAGCCTGGCAGATAGTCTAAAAAACTATTTGTCAGGCTCTATTTATGTTCTCGGAGGAGGTGAGAATTTGAAGGTGACAATGATGGACGCAGCATTAAAATATGCAGAAGCCAATATCCCAGTCATACCATTGCACTGGATTTGTG
>Ga0209537_1000102_pt1 | contig 95122 bp, 93 predicted proteins | sample BioPla4DNA1_FD_187698 | JGI IMG/M metagenome (GOLD analysis project Ga0209537, IMG submission 187698) | Biogas fermentation microbial communities from Germany - Plant 4 DNA1 (SPAdes) (version 2) | ecosystem: Engineered > Bioreactor > Anaerobic > Digestate | place: Bielefeld, North... | reverse complement strand
CTGAAGGGCCCAGGAGTCCGAATATCTCGCCTTCGCTTATAGTAAAGCTTATTCCCTTGATGGTATCTTCTTTGGATGACGGATATTTAAAACATAAATTTTCAACATTAAAAGCGACTCCCATAAAATATCCCCTTTCCGACACGATATAAAAATTTTAGGATCTTATTACTTAATTATGAAATCTGAATGCTTATCTTCCGGATACTCCATACTGAATTATGTCCACCACCTGATTGGCAATGTTGATTAACTCATCAGAGTCTCCGGCAGAAACCAGTTTGTGCAGATTGGAAATCATTATCTCAATTACTTTTACAACTAATTCAGGAGGATAATTGCTGCTAATCTGCCCTGACTTCACTGCTTGACGTATATAATCGTTGAAATGCCGGGAGTAATCATATGGAAAGAAATCATACAACCGGTTTCGAAACTCTTCGTTTTCTTCCATTACTCTGTTAAAAAGGTGGTGCAGACGTTCATCCTCCAGCATAAAATTCATTGTACTCTTCATAATTTCCTTGAGTGCGCTGAAAAAATCACTGCTGCTGTCAGCTTTCTGACGCATAGCAGGATAAAAGTAGGAGAGTTTCTTTTTTACAATTATGTCCACCATGGCCAAATAAAGACCAAACTTGTCGCCGAAGTGATGATACAAGCTTCCCTTGCTCATCCCGGAATTCTTCAGAATATCATTCAGTGATGCTTCCTCAAACTTCTTCATGGAAAATTCGTCAATGGCCGCTTCCTGCAGCTGAGGATAACGCAATAGCGGATTGCCGTCACCCATAAGCGAGTGGTAATCGAAATTCCTTCTCAATTTAAACACCCTTCAAAAATTTTCATAAGCTGATGATTGTTATCTGTTTATACTAATCTTCATTCTCAAACCTTCTCTTTGCTGCTTTGTTCCGCATTATCCTGTTGAAGAATGCTAACTTGACCGCACCCAAAGCGATTACACCGATTGTAATCAAAGCCCATGCCCACCACTCCATACGGAAACCTCCTTTACAATTGTATAAAAAATCTTGGATATGGTATTATTTCATATTTCTGGACTGGCCGGTCTAAACCATCTGGTTTAATAGTAGCACATAATGAATGTATATGTCAACACTTTTACAAAATCATTCCTCGCGCTTGATTCCAAGCTTCTTTCTTTCTTGCTTTAGCATTTCAATATTCAAATCAAGAAGGGGATTTATGAGCTTACTTTTTCTTTCTTCAAGGAATCTTTTTCGCTGCTCAGGTGTCATATCCTTTATGGCTTCCTTTACCGATGCAACCTTTATCCCATGTTTTCTGAGTGTCTCGATTTCCCTGTTCATTATTTCATCAGCTTCTTTTCGCATTGCATCAAGCGCAGCTTTTAAAGCATCACTGTAGTTATCATGTTCTGAAATAATCATTACCGCCAGATACTTATCATTATCCTTGGGGATAACAGTGTATTTGTACCCGACAGGCGCCAATACCATACAATCTACCTCCCATATTTATAGTTTTTAATGCCTCACAATATGGCATAAAAAAGCCTTCCTGCCAAACCTGACAAGAAGGCTATGATTCAACCATATAACCACCTCCTTATCGGTGTTGGCTTTACCACCTTACAGTCCTGTTGCAGGTTGGTGCAGGGTCATCGAGCCAACTCTCTACCCTGGCTCCTGATAAGTCGGATTCATTTACATGTTTATTTTACTATATTTTTGGAACCATTTGCAATTACTTTCCATGGTGAATTTGTCAAGATATCATGTAGCTAAAAAGCATCATTGGAGAAAACCTTGCCTTTTGCATTATCTGCCATATGATTATGGTATTATACAATGTGATTTATGATAAGATTACATAGTATTATATTTCTATTTTTTGCAAAAAAAAATAAAAAAAGTATTGCCAAATTTAGTTTTATATAGTACTATTTTATATAGAATTGAGGTGGCAGCATTGCTTGAAAAAACAAATGGAGGTTTTCTTGTCTCTCAGCTAAAACAAATACAGGGCAGAGTGTTTGAAAAATTGCTTCGCGAGGCAAATGTTAACGAATTTAACGGTGCTCAAGGCAGAATTTTATACGTGCTATGGCAAGAAGATTCCGTACCAATTGTTGAATTATCAAAAAAAACGGGACTTGCTAAAACTACCCTTACAAGCATGCTGGACAGAATGGAAGAATCAGGCCTTATCAGGCGCAACTACGATCCTGTTGACAGGCGGCAGATAAGAATAACACTTACTGAAAAAGCACGGGAATTGAGTGACAAGTATAACGAGGTTTCCAGAAAGATGAGTGAGATTTATTACAAGGGGTTCAGTGATTCTGAAATTTTACAGTTTGAGGATTACCTGTCCAGAATCATAAAAAATCTTAATGAATGCGGGGGATAAAAATGAATGAAAAGATGAAAAACGAGATAATTAATCTCAGGAAAAACAGTAAAACTGCATTTGTAGCTTCTGTTGATGAAAACGGTTATCCAACGATCAAAGCTATGCTTGTCCTGGAAAATGAAAGCATCAAAACACACTATTTTTCTACCAATTACTCTTCAAAGAGAGTAAAACAATTTATGGCAAACCCGAAAGCAGCTGTATACCTGTGCAATGCGAAAAAGTACAAAGGACTTATGTTTCAGGGGACAATGGAAGTGCTAACCGACAGGGAACACAAGGAAATGCTGTGGAGAGACGGTTTTGAAATGTATTATCCTAACGGGATAGATGATGAGGATTACTGTGTTTTGAGATTTACGGCTGAAAAGGGCAACTATTATACAGGCCTGAAAAATTTCGATTTTGATATCGAGGAGGTTTTATAATGGAAAAACCGGCCAATAATTCGCCATGTTTTTTCACTCAGCAGGTATTCTTAATCGGAACATATAATGAAGACGGAAAAGAGAACTTTGCCCCTATCTCATGGGTGAGCTATACATGGGGAGAACCGGGCTGCCTGATTATAAGCATGCACGGCAACAAACAAACAAAACGAAATTTTGAACGTACCAAACAGCTTTCCGCAACAGTTGTAACTCCAGATCTTCTCCGGTTCATGGAAACATGCGGAAGCAAATTACATAAAAGGCGATTCTATGATAAAGAAAGGGTCCTTATCACAAAAGGCCGTGTTCTCGATGTCCCTCTTATAGCCAACAGTAAATGGTCTTATGAATGTGAATTATATCACTCTGTTCAAGTGGGTGAAACGACAACATATTTTGCTGAAATTAAGAATATCAATGTGGATGATGAGACTCTAAAACTTGATTTTGTAGATCTGCGTGTGATTAATCCCATTGTTTATTCACCGGGTAATTACTTTACCATAGGTGAACACCTCGGGAAAATGGGTGATTTTTGCGAATCGCTGGATGATGATGAGTTAAAAATAATACTGGATAAATTTGCTGATTCCGGCTGGGTATTAATAGCTTCCCCATCAAGTAAATATCTTAGAGGAGATGCGACAAAAGAAGAGTTAATAGCAGCAGTTGAGCAAGCTGCCAAGGAATGCGGCAGCTGTGGCTGTGAATATGATTCTCTTTATAAAAGATTCTTCGAACTGAAAGATTTATTGTAAAACTGCTGCTTTTGAGCTGTGATTCTTTGTCCCGATTGCAGCATTCATGGCATATCTCAAAGACGCATACCGTATACTTGGAAATCTAAATATCACGGGGGTAGAATTGCATGCAGAAAGACCGGTTACCTAAAACTTAATAACTCTTGGTTCATCGGTAAAGGAATAGAAAACAGCTGTCGCATCCTCAAAGTAAAGGACCTCTGTATTGTCATCTTCTGCTGAATACATAGACTTAAGGCTCGGGTAATTATCAAGCATATGTTTTTTTGCCTCTACCCTGTCATCCCTGATAAGATTACCTGCTACTCTGAGCCATTTTCCATCCATGCAAGCGCAGATTTCTGCTTTTGGATTTGCCTGAAGCTGCTTTGATACATTTTTTATCTTGCCTGTCTGTATATAAAGTTTGCCTTCAAAAATTTCCACCGTACCAAACGGCCTGACTCTTGGTTGATCCCCTTCTACTGTGGCTAAATAATACGTTCCACATTTTTTCAAAAAATTATAAACTTCCTGGATTCCTTGCATTTTTATTTCCTCCTATCTTTTGTTATTTATTTTCATTTATAGAAATAAGCATTTTTATTTTTTGTTATTGTTTTTGGCTTGTATACAAAAGAATCAGGCATCTATTTAATCATATAAAGCATCTTTCGTGTTTCACGTTCTCATATTTTATATTAGCATTTTTTGCCCAGAAATAAAATACATAATAACAGCCGGAATATATTAATTAGTTCTTGTGTCAAATCTAAAATATGCTGCTATATCGTCTGCTAATTTCTGTACAGCCGTATTATCATCGTATATAATTTCTTTTACACCGAGCTGTGATGCCTCCTGCGGCTTTTCACTGCAAATTCCCCTTTCAACAAGCTAAATCAGCTTAACCCCATTTTAATTCTCCATTACCTTGGCCATAAAGATGACATGTTCACAGTTAATAAAGCCGTTTTTCTCATAGAACTTCGGCGCCGGAACATATTTATTGGTTGCTAAGGTAATACCGGCCAAACCTTTTTTCCTGATGTATTTCTCCACTTCAGCAAGGAGGGCTGTTCCGATTCCTTTCCCTTGATATTCAGGTTTCACAAACATCTCATCGATAAAGACTTCATCATTATTCCACCATACCTTCTCATGTGCAAATAATGCAGCTATCACATTACCATTATCTTCTGCGACATATCCAACAAATTTGCCGTGGTTATAAAAATCCCTCAGATAGGCCTCTGCTTTTTCCTTAGGCCATCTACACATCCACGATTCATTGTTATAAACAGCACATAATATATCTGCGCATGCAGAAATATCTTTTTCCTTAAGTCCCCGGATTATCATATTGCACCTCAATCAAATGACAATTTTTCTTTTTCTGAAATGCATTTCCTTCGTTATGAAAAACAAGCGGCAGCCATTAAAAATATTGTATCCTTGTAAACGGACAATTTCAAGCAAAATTTACCTTTTTTTCTTCAGTTTTACATCCGTTTGTTCCCTCAACCCATATAAGTGTTATTACTATCTAACCCGTCATCCCAACCTGCCTTATTTCAAACCCGAGTTTTGTACACTAATTTAGTCTTGTCCTTTGTTTACAATGAGATTTTATGGTTTGTCCTCTGTTTTAAGGGTAATTATTAATTATAAAGTATATTAGAACAGGAGGCGGTACCGTGTTAAAAGTTGGCGACAAAGCTCCGGATTTTAAACTTCAAAATGAAACAGGAAAAGAAATCAGCTTATCCGATTTTAGAGGAAAGAAAGTTGTATTATATTTTTATCCAAAAGACGATACCCCGGGATGTACAACCGAAGCTTGCAGTTTCAGGGACGTATACGATGATATACTAGAAGCAGGGGCAGTAGTAATAGGCATAAGCAAAGACGATGCCAGTTCCCATGAAAAATTCAAGAAAAAATATAATCTGCCTTTTTATTTGTTAAGTGATCCCGGACATGAAGTTATTGAAAAATACGGGGCCTGGCAGGAAAAGAAAATGTACGGGAAAACACAAATGGGCACTGCACGTATCACATTAATAATTGACGAAGAAGGAATCATTCAAAAAATATACGACAAAGTAAAACCGGAAAACCATGGGGATGAAATATTGGAAGCAATTAGGAACATTTAACTTGCATAGATTGTCCAATGCTTAATAATACTGCAGCACAGTTGAAACACAATATCTGATTTCAACTGTGCTGCAAACCTTTTCCCTGTGCTATATAAGCAGGTGCATGGCCTCTGAAATGCCCTGGCAGCATGAATTATTGCCTGTCTTACTCTATAAGGGCATTTCTTATACTGTATAATAATTTATCAAGCATCCCTTCAAAAGAATACTCCTCTCCTCATTTGTAAGATCTTTCAGGAAAAGCTTAAGCTCCCGAACTTTATTATTCCCAATTACCTTAACCTGAAAAACTTCTTCCCCATCTTCAATTTTACTCCTTATATCGGGAATATAAATAATGTCCCCTGCTTCAAAGCTTGTTGTAATGCCATCCTCAACAGTAAAGGGCAGTAAACCCCAGTTTATTAAATTACTCCTATACCTTTTCGTTGCATATTCAACAGCAATATTAGCCCATCCTCCAAGTACCTTCTGGCACGATGCCGCCTGCTCTCTTGCCGAACCGTCACCGGGCTTTATGGAGCATATAACACTTCCAATCCCTGTTGCCTGCAAAGCATCATTTATACTTATGTCAATACCGTTATCTGATAATTTCGCAAACAGTCCTCTTAATTCGTCCGAAATTGCTGCATCCTTACTATCTTCATGAATTATCTTATTGCGTTCTTGCTCTAATAAATGAATTTCCTTTGCCCGGTTAACATAGCCCGGGTCCTTTCTGCCCAAAGTAAACTCCGCCAGCTTTAAGGGGTTTGACCGGTAAGATGATGTTTCTCCCGAAGGTATTAGTTCATCGGTTGTTGTAACGGGATCGTTTATTACCGATGCCACCACTAATAAAAGGTTGTCGGGCAGTTCACTCATCTTGGGCCAGTCGGTTATATTAGGACCAAACTTTAAAGGTTCTTCCCTTTTAGCTTTGCCAAAACCATAATAAACCCTGTTGGAATAAATCTCGCCATTAAACGAATATTTTACAGCTGCGTTTCTGACGTCAATTTCGGCAGCTGAAGTCAGGAAACCACCGTTTATCGCCGTTGCAGCAATAGATCTTGCATCCATTAGAGCTACAGAACTAATCTGTCCATTATTCGGTTTTGCGCCCTCCCTGAATGGGAAATTGCGTGTAGTATGCCTTATGCTAATACTGTTATTTGCAGGTGTATCTCCGGCTCCAAAACATGGTCCACAGAAAGCAGTTTTAATCAGAGCTCCGGCAGTCATCATCTTTGCCGCCATTCCATTCCTAACGAGTTCATAATAAATTGGCTGACTGGCTGGATATACTGAAAAAGAGAAACTTCCATCTCCTATCGAATGACCGTCAATTATGGATGCAACATCGCTTATGTTCTCAAAAGAACCACCGGCACACCCTGCTACTATAGCTTGATCAACCTTTAGTTTTCCGTTAATAATTTTGTCAGTAAGCGAAAATGTTATCGAAGGATTATCAATTATCTTCCTTCCCTCTTCTTCAACATGTTTCAATATGTCATAAGCATTGCTGTTAAATTCCGATATTGTAAACGCATTGCTTGGATGAAAGGGTAATGCAATCATCGGCTCAATCTTATCAAGCTCCACAATTATCATTCCGTCATAATATGCTGCATCTCCAGTTTTTAACTCCGAGTAGCATTCAGGTCTGCCGTGTATATCATAGTATTCTTTCACCTTGGAATCAGTTTCCCAAATTGAACTCAAACAGGTAGTTTCGGTTGTCATAACATCAATACCGTTTCTATAATCAACCGATAAATTACCTATACCAGGCCCTACAAATTCAAGTATTTTATTTTTTACAAACCCTTTCTCAAAAACAGCTTTGATGATAGCCAGGGCAACATCCTGAGGCCCAACGCCATCCTGAGGCTTCCCTTCCAAATATACCCCGACTATCTCCGGATACGGAATATCGTAGCTTCTGTTTAGCAGCTGTTTGACTAATTCCGGGCCACCTTCACCTATAGCCATTGTACCAAGGGCGCCATAGCGGGTATGGCTGTCAGACCCTAAAATCATACTTCCACAGGAAGTCATCATCTCTCTCATATATTGATGAATTACAGCCAGATGTGCAGGTACATATATACCGCCGTATTTTACAGCAGCCGAAAGCCCAAATACATGATCATCTTCGTTAATGGTGCCGCCTACTGCACATAGGCTGTTATGACAATTTGTCAAGACATAAGGAATTGGAAACTCTTTTAAACCGCTTGCACGAGCCGTTTGAATAATCCCTACATATGTGATATCATGGGAGGCCAGCGCATCGAAGCGAATCTTCAGATTATTTACGTCATCGCTGATATTATGGTTCATCAGTATTCTATAAGATATTGTATTTTTTCTCGCCTCATTACAATCAAGATTAGACTGCCCGACAGGTAAATTGCCTGTTCTTTTTCCGTCCTTTAGAATATTCAGGCTGCCGCCTTCTTTGACCTCAATTAACGTTTCCCTGTTTAATAAGTATACACCGTTTTCAATTAATCTTACCAAATTAACCCCTCCGTATAATCATGACGTATAAATAATATATAGCTTTTTCATTTATTGCTTTCATGATTATACCATATTTTTTTGAATTTACCTATACAAACATCTACGATATTTAGAAAATGCGGCTGTAATTGGGATTTGAAGTGGATAGAATAGTAGTATCATTATAAAGCAGAGGCTCCACCATCAATCGAAATAACAGCACCATGAATATAGGATGATTCTTCGCTCAGCAAAAATGTAACTACATTTGCTACTTCATGAGGCTGACCTAATCTACCCATTGGGACTGCTTCTGCCATTTGTTCTATAGCCTCTTTAGGATATGCCTTAACCATCGGTGTTTCGTTAGTGCCGGGAGCGATTGCATTTATCCTGATATTCTCCCTTCCATACTCTCCTGCAATGGCTTTTGTCAGCCCAACAACAGCATGTTTTGTTGCGGAATATACTCCCAAGGTAGGTATTCCGACCACCCCGCCAAGGGATGCCGTGTTAACAATTACTCCGCCTCCTGTCTTAAGCATTTCGTTAATAACAAACTTCAAGCCGTAAAATACACCTTTGAAATTTACGTCAACAATTGCATTGAATTCATCTATAGAGCATTCTATAGTCCGGACTCCCGAGCCGGAAATTCCTGCATTGTTAAAAAATAAATCAATTTTCCCAAAGGTGTCAATTGTTTGAGCAACATACCTCTTTACATCCTCAACATTACTAACATCTGCCTGAATAAAAATTGCGTCACAACCCTGCTCTTTGCAAAGCCGAACCGTTTCTTCACCATTTTCTTTTTATATATCTACTACAGAAATATTTATTCCTTTCCTGGCTAACTGTAATGCCACTTCCCTCCCGAATCCACTTCCGCCGCCTGTAATTATCGCTGTCTTCTTTTCCATATATAATACACTCCTTTGCGAATAATTTTTATATTGATAGTATCTATATAAAAGTTTTTTCTATAACCTGGGCTTCATCACTCAATACTTATATCAGTATATTTTTTTCCGGCTCGCTTATACGGAAATTTTATTGCCCATGTGTCAGGTTTGCTGCAAAAAGATGCAATGCGCATCCCCCGGCAAGCCATAAACAATTTAGCAGCGAAGGATGCGCACTGATTTATCTGGTGTATAACTTATCCAGTTACTTCTTCAATTTTTCGATTTCTTCTACTTCTTCTGCGCCTTCAGCGTAGAACTTCTCTTCATCAGAGTCAAGTTCCTTAAATAATCTCAAAAACTCACCGGCATGAACTCTTTCTTCATCAGCAATATCCTTCAAGGCCTCAATTGCCAGTTCATTATCGATTGATTCCGCCAATTGCATATAAAGCTGAATTGCCTCATACTCTGCAGCGGTTATGAAACGGATTGCCCTTATCAACTCCTGATCAGTTAATTTATGTTCTTTTGCAAGTCCGGAAAAAGCATGCCCATATTCAGACACACCATTCACCTGCATTTAAATGCTAGTATTTAATAAACTTATCCCCCGAGACACCGCAGATGCTGCATCTGTCCGGAACAGCTTTTTCAATATTCCCACATACCGGACAAAGATAATAGAATACCTCTTCTGTGCTATCAATGTTCTCCAAAGCTTCCTGATAAAGCTTTGCATGAACCTCTTCGGCTTTCATAGCGAAAGTAAAGGCCCTGAGAGCAGCTTTATTTCCTGCCTCTGCAGCTTCCTTTACAAATTTGGGATACATCTCCTTATATTCATAGGTCTCCCCTGCTATACCATCTTTCAGATTATCAGCAGTTGAACCAACCTTTCCGGCGATCTTAAATTGCATCATAGCATGCAGCGTTTCAGCATCAGCTGCCGCCCTGAACAATTTTGCAGCATTAAGCTTTCCTTCCTTTTCGGCTTTCTCAGCATACGCCAGATACTTTCTGTTAGCCTGAGATTCTCCGGCAAACGCCTCCATCAGATTGGCAAGGGTTTTATCTTCATCCATCGGTTTTTCCTCCTCTTTTTGATTAAGTGCTTTTATTAGTTTTTCCACAGTTGCCCGTGGTAAACCTTCCAAATTTTTGTCGAGTAACGACTGTAAATAATTTATTGTATTCTGGCTTTGCGGAAGCATATAACCCGCTTCACGTATGATATCTTCTGCCATAATACGATTGGATTTTTCAATAGCCTTCGCCAGTTTTCCCGGTAAACCGGCAGCTATGTTCTCCTGTTCTGATTTGCTGCGCAGAAGAACATTCATCGTATTGACAACTGACTCAGTTTTAGGCTGTTGTTCCGGATATTCAAACGGTACCATAGAAATCGCACCGGATGGGCAAGCATCAGCACAATCACCACAACCTATACATTTTGAAACATCTATAATACTGTTCTCGGTGTCTGTTGCACCCGTAGGGCAGACATAAAGACATAAACAGTCTTTAGTACACAAACGTATATTTCTCACTGCATATTTTTTGGCCATTCATGTTACCTCCCTTCAACCTTTTCAAATTTCCAGTTCGGAACTTTACAAACAGGGCAAACATCGGGCAGCTTATCGCCTATGTAGATAAATCCACAGATCGTACAAACATATACACCGGTATTTTCAAGCATTGCGTCCCCTTCTTTCCGGTACCTGGTTAAAATCGATTTTAGCATTCGGGTAACTTTTTCACCCCATGTCAGGGCACGCAGCGCGCCTCGATCCTTTGCCTCGGCTGCCACAGCCTTCGCATTTGGAATGTTCTCTTCAAGGTCTTTTTCGATTAGTGCAAGCAGCTGATCAAATTCCGGATCTTTGGCAGGTGCTGATACCTTGCTAAAATACTCTGCAAGTTCATAAAAAAGAGCTGATTCTTCGGGCTTATACTGTTTTTCACAACCCCGTGCGAGATTTGTACAAAGTGCACTGATCTCAAGAGGAGTCAATTCCTTCATGTCTGTTGACGGCTCAATAGCAGATATTTGTTTCTTTTCTTCAGAAGCAGCAGTCTCTCCCTGTTTTTCAAAGTCACTTTTTTCGGCTCCGCAAAGAGGACAAGTCCAGTCTTCCGGCAGGTCCTCCCATGCGGTACCCGGTGCAATGCCTTCTTCAGGGATTCCAACAGCTTCGTCATAGGTAAACCCGCAGATAGAACATACATATTTTGCCATATCATTTTACCTCCTTCATTTTTATTTATATATTAAAGGTATACTGGACAAAGTTCTTTCAAAAATTTGTTTATTTGTTGAACTCACGTTATCTCATATCTTTAGGGAACAAAGAATACATACGATGGGATATCAAATTATTTCGTAAAGCTTTATAATCTGGGTTTAGTGATTTAAAAGAAACCAAACTATCAGTGTAAATACCATGATTAACCATCCAAGTATAATTATATAATATAGCTATAGCTTTATCTACATATTTCGATATATTATAAGAAATAAAATACCGCCGATTAAGATGATTTGTCATCTCAACCGGCGGTTGTATCACACATCTGTCAGTTTACTCACAACCTTTAGTCACTCATTGCAAGGAAGGCTGTAAGCATCAATGCTATTGGAATGAGTTGCTTGTTATGAAGAAAAGCCGGTGATTTATGAAAATCCTATCATAATTATTATATATATACTGGATACAAGCCGTTAACATCAGTTATAATATCAGTGACAGGCTGACTGGTTTGCCGGTTAAAAGGCGGCTCATGCTGCAGTAAACATGATAAAGTGATACCCTTGATAACCCTCCAGCAAAGGAGAAAATCTATGTTTAACGAATTAAAAAAATATTTGGAAAAACCAGAGCTTTATGCTCCAAGTACGGGTAATTTCTGGGATGACAAGCATATATCCAAGGGAATGCTTGAAGCGCACCTCGACCCTGACATAAATGCAGCAACCCGGAACCATGATTTTATAGATAAATCAGTAAAATGGATTGCGTCAATCGCTCCTCCCGTACAGTTTCAGCAATTGCTGGACTTAGGTTGTGGACCCGGAGTATATGCAGAACGTTTTAACAAAGCAGGTTATAAAGTAACGGGTATTGACTTTTCAAAGCGTTCAATCGAGTATGCAAAAAGCCAAACGCTGCTTAACAAAAGCAATATTCAGTACCATTACCAAAACTACCTGACGATGGATTATGCAGAACAGTTTGATGTCATAACACTGATCTATTGTGATTATGCAGTGCTGTCAATTTCAGACAGGCAAATTCTGTTGAAAAAAGTATACCAGGCATTAAAGCCGAATGGAAAGTTTATTGTTGATGTTTTTACACCCCGCATGAGAAAAGCTGAAAACCGTTCATGGTATTACAGCGAAAAAGGTGGATTCTGGAGTGAAAAGCCCCATATATGCCTGGAGTCAATATATCAATATGATGATGATGACAAAACACAATTATTTCAGACCATTGTGATAACTGAAGATACTATAAACTGTTACAATATATGGGATCACTTTTTTACTAAGGAATCACTGGTATCTGAAATAGGTCCTATAGGCTTCAAATCATTAGAATTCTATGGCGATGTTGCCGGAAAGGAATATTCAGATACGGGAGAAACTATATGCTGTGTTGCGGCTAAGTAGGATCATCAGTTGAAATAAGCCAAATATAAATATATGCTTTATACAAAATGTTTTGATTTCTATGCTAAAGCCCGCTGTTCTTTTTTCATTTAATAAATATATATGAATTCACTGAAAGCGGGCTCAATCATCTTTATCTCCCTTAAATTCACCATATTCTATCCTGTTACGTCCGGTAACTTTGGCTTTATATAATAATCTATCAGCCATGGCTATAATATCCGTCGGAGAAAGATCCGGTGAATACTGGACTGTTGTTACTCCAAAACTCGCAGTGACAAACTCCGAAACAGAAGAAGCTTTATGAGCAATTTTTAGTTCCTGGATCCTTTGCCGTATCTTTTCTGCTGTTCTCACTGCAGAATGAATGTCTGTATCAGGTAATATACAGGCAAACTCTTCTCCCCCATAACGAGCCGCTAAATCAACGTTTTGGTTTATAGAGGATGCAGCTGCCATGCCTACTTGACGCAAACACTCGTCTCCCATAACATGGCCATAATAATCATTGTAATCCTTAAAGTTATCGATATCGAATAATATTACTGACAATTTAGAGTTTGAACGCCTAAGCCTGGAATACTCATGCTCCAAAGCAGCGTCAAAACACCTTCTGTTTGCTATTCCCGTCAGGCTATCCCGGTTGCTTAACTCTGTCAACTGGCGATTAGATTCTTCCAACAGCAGTTCCATTTCTTTTCTTTCATTTATGTCCGTTAACATGGCAAATGAGCCCCTGAATCTGCCGTAATCATCCATTATAGGTTTTGCTGATATCAAAAACCAATGATGGTGTCCGTCTTTTCTTTGCAGGCAGCATTCATAGACCGAACCTTCGCCTCTTTTTCGAAGAGACTCCTGGTAATGGTAGTCATCCAGCTGACTCTCAGGAAAGAAAGAAATATATGGCCTGCCAAGCATTTCATCAACTGTATATCCAAGCATTGATGCCATGTTTTGATTTGCAAAGGTAATTTTATAATTATCATCGAAAATAAGAATTCCTTCAATGGCTGTTTCCACGATCTGCTGAAACCTGCTCTCAGTTTCTTTTAATGATTTTTGAATTTCCAGCACACGCGCATCGCTTCTTTCCTTGGCAAGCATAAGCAAAATAAACCCACTAACTAAAAATATAAAATAGCTGACTCCGGGTATCATGCTGAATATGGCATTACTGGCCAGGCTTAAAGCAAACTGAGGAAAACCTAAAGATATAATGGCGCTTGTAAAAAATACCAGCCCGGTTATACAATAGCATACAGCCAGTAATAATTGCAGTGAAAGTTTACCATCAGACTTTTTGAACATAAATAAACTCGGCAAAAAATAAAATGCGCTTTGGATAAGAAAGATTAATCCCGATCGATAAGGCCTTTCTATAAATACTGTTATTGAACATACCAGTATAATACCAACAGATGTTATAAAATGAAGCTGGCGTTTTACATGCTGCCCCGATAGAATCCGCACAGCCCAGGCTTCATAGGCACAGCCTAACAGTAAAACAGTATTTGCCAGCATTGCTAAACCGTCATAAGCACTTATCCTGTGGTAAAGCATTAGGGTGCCGGTTCCCTGTAGAATCTTCGCTGTAATCCAGAAAGGGACTTCTTGTGGACTATTTTTGTCAATTCTAAATACTATCAGTAACAACCCAAATAAATATGAGCCGATTGCAAGCATTAACATTAGGGTTCTTAAATCCATAATAACTCCTTAATATAAGACTTCATAAATTTCTGCAGCTGTTTTAATTATATTACAATAACAAACCATTTCAAGTTTTTTGTTTGCTATATATATATATATATATACGTCAGTATAACTAACAAAAGCGTTGTCAATCCATTCTTGAACAACTTCATTTGTATCTATGCCAATGTAATCATATTATCACCCATTACAGAAGAATTCTTGATTCAAATCATTTATATCTATCACCATATGCTTTTTTTGCCTGCCTGGTATAGAACTCCACAAATTCCGCTTTACCATCAGTATAAGCGTCCCTGTCATTTTCATATTGTTTCCATAATGACAATTTTATTTTTTCATATTCTTTTGCCAAATGATAGTGGTCGTTCATATAATCTCTAAAATAAAGCTCATCGTTATCACCTGATAGCCTGATATGTATATGAAACACCCTCTCAGCAAATCCATACTTAGTATATCCTTTATTGAATGACATTCTTGTATCGCTTTCGGACATGCACGAATAACCATTATCCAACAATAATGATTTTACAGAAGCAAAATCAGGCCTGTTCCTGATCTCAACAAGAATATCAACTGTTGGTTTTGCCCATATTGCTTTAATTGCAGTACTCCCAATATGACTGATCCTTGTCACATCTATATCAGCAAGTATTTTTCTGAGATTTTCTTGTTCGTCATCATACCATTTATTCCATTCATCATTATATTCTGTTAATTTAACCGGGAATAACTTCCACAATTCTTCTAAGCTCATTTCCGATAATTCTTTCATTTATTTAATCTCCAATCTATCATTCAAATACAGTTTATTTAATATCATGGAATTATATAAATCTCAATAGAGCTAGTAATAAAGGTTATCTTTAACTCTTTCCATAAGCTCACTGCCGCATACCCCTTTCAGGATTCTTAACGCCCCTTCTATACCTGTTAAAATGCCTGCCGTTATAACAAAATTTCCATCCACAATCACATTGCTGGAGCTTGAAATTGTTACGCTGTCATCAATTCTCTTGAGCAAATCAAATAAATTCTTGTGAGTTGTCACTACTTTTCCATGAAGGAGCCCGGCCCTTGCCAGAATTATTGCCCCTGTGCATACAGTCAATAAGTATTGCAAGCTGCTGTGCTCTTTTATTATATATTTACATATATTATCATGCACGGAATCAAATACTGCTCCTCTTCCACCAGGTATAACCAGAATATCTACGTCCTTCAAATCCTCAATGTAACAATCTACACGAACGGTTATTCCGTTTTTCGTTGTGATATATTCTTTTTTACCGGATACTAAAAATATATTGAAGATTTTTTCATTAGTCAGCTTATTGGCTTCAGAAAATCCCTTATCCTGATGAAATCCTGATCTGTATATGCTTTTCTTGTAAAAGTCATAATTCATTACATCCTTTCATACACTTTCACAGATAATCATTAGATTTGGAATTCCTTTTTTCCTAAACAATACTATAGGTGCCGCTTTTGAATCGCCTTCATCAATAGCTTTCAACCGTTTCAGCCATTTTAATATATAACCATCTTCGAAAACATTAAGGCCTGCCTATTTTTCCGCCATTTCCCATAAATTCACACCATTCATCATAAATAGAACGAAGTTCAGTATCAAGATAGGAAAGGGCTATTTCTTTAAGCTCTTCCGGAACCCCATAGTATGCTTCTGCAATAGAGCCTGTAATAGCAGCCAAAATGTCGCTATCGCCGCCAATGGAGATTGCATTACGAATTGCATCTTCAAACGAAACAGATTCCGCCCCTTTTATACCTTCCTCATGATTATGTGTCACTTCGGTTACGGCTTTGGAGAGCCTGCAGGCCTCGTTTTCCGTCCTTGCCGCAAAGCCTGCCGGACTTATCCTCATAGCCGCACCGTTTCCAAAGCTGTAGTAGGGTCGAGGATCGTCGCTAAAAACCCATTTCAAAAACATACCACCATAACCGCAATCGGGATATTTGCGCCCGATTTCCTGCATATACCTGATAACCATTTTCTTAAGCAGCAAATAATAATCATTATCTAAGCCAAATCCATCAATTGAAGGTTTAACTATTTTCTCCGTTTCCATAATGGCTTTTGCAACTGCAAGAGTCATTATACTATCATCCGTCACAAAACATTCTTCCGTAAACAATTCGAAATTTTTATCCCTATGGTTGTTAAATTCAAACCGGGAACCAACTATATCCCCAATAATTGCACCTATCAATAAATTGCACCTCTCCTTCGCTAATCCGGATATGAAATAACTTATGCAGTATATTTTAATCATACCACAATGTATAAATGCTTTTTTATATCCCCTTGTTTTTTAATCATACAAGGATGTTTACGTAGAGTCTTTGCATTATCACGAATATTTTTCAAGTGTTTTCAGGATAATTTGCGGGAATAAACCGGCTCTTACAAATAAACGGTAGTTCATTTCCTGTTCTGTTCTTCCGCTTACCAATGATTTATTTACGATTGCATTATCTGATACGCTAAAAAAACTGCAATTGATATGTTTGATATATTTGCAGCACGGAAAGCCGCTGCGGTCTCCATTTCAATTACATTGCATTTCATATTCAATATCGTGTCAATGTGAGCAAATTGTGCGATAACTGTATCTATGCTGTAATTCCTTCCGATTTTTAACAATTAAAATTTCATATATCATAAACAGGCATAATGGATTTGTAATACCTGCAATTCCTCTTTTCCTATACTGCGGTAATGTATAAACGTTATTATTATACCTGTCAATCCAGTCAAAACTAATGTAAACTGTCAAACTACATATTACCATAATTTTGAGATTATTGCCATATATATCCTATTATCTTCCTTGCAGTGAAAACATACGGATATATTTTTTACAAAGTATGGAATTGCTGCTATGTTTTATGATAAAATATGAACATATTAAACAAAAAAGAAAGCGAGGTAGGAAAAATGTCCAGACCAATGATTAAATTCGCGTCGGTTACACTCGACTGCCCCAATCAAGAGGCACTCGCGGATTTTTACGCCGCCCTTCTTGGCTGGGAGAAACAGCGTTTTGATGAAGAATGGCTTGCCGTACTTTCCCCGGACGGTAATATATGCTTATTGTTTCAGGAAATAGATGATTATGTACCGCCGGTATGGCCAAACGAACCGGGCGAACAACAGCAGATGACACACCTGGACTTTGCTGCATCCCCTGCCGATAAAGACGCGGTTATAAACCACGCCATCGCATGCGGTGCAACACTCTCACCTGTTCAGTATTCGGATTTCTATACGATATTCTTCGATCCGGCCGGCCATCCTTTCTGTATCAGCTTTTTTGGTTGAACTCATCACTGGTTTCATTAATAAAATAACGTTAAGGAATGCTAAGCACATTATCGATATATCAAGTAAATATATCCCGCTAGTATCATATGCAAATACCCCAAATGCCGGATAAAGCCCTTTGAAAAGTATGAGTATATGAAATATAACGATATAGAAAAAATACAATAAACACAGCATGATAACTTGAGAAGATAAATTATCGATCCAATTTTGATTAACGGCTTTCGAATTAAAAATCTCTTTTACTTTTTGTTCTCATTAAGTTATTCTGTACAAAATTTTCTGTGATACTGCAACTTTTTGCGCCTGATTGAGTCTATATATACGTAATTATAATCCAGCTAATACAATAAAACACTTGGAGGTGAACATATGCTGAAAAAGCTAAATTTTAGGAACAGCACTCTAAATACATTAATCTGGCTGCTTGCTATAACAACTTTCTTTTTTCTATTGACTTCCTGCAGAGGACCTCATTCACCAAGAGAGAATGAGCCTTCAACAGAAGATCCTGCAGTTATGCCGCTTCCTGCAGTTGATTTAGATGAGTCCGAGCAAACAACCGGTAATGAATCTGCCGGCCAGGATTCCGGACAATCGTCAAAACAGCCGTCTGAAGAAAAAGCACAGCCTGAGCCCCTTATAATTGATGAGGATCTAAAACTTGGAGAACTCCAGGTTGATATGCCAAAAGAGACCATGGAAGAGCTCATCAAGGCAAAACTAACAGACAGCAAAACCGATGACAGCTATGGCTTTGAGTCAGAAATACTAATCTATGATGATGGGACGGAAATTCATCTGGTAGATGGCAAAATATATTCCATCAGCGTGTCTGCTCCTGAATATCCTACACCCCGCGGCCTTCGGGCAGGCGATACAGCTGAAAAAGTAAAGGAGCTTTATGGAGAGCCTGCTGCAATTGAAGAAGATAGCTTGTGGGTTTACTCTGTCAGGGGCTATGACCTGTTCTTTGTAACCATTAATGATGGTAAGGTTGTATCTATCAAAGTAAGTCAAGTAATGTAATATAAAGCAAAAGCTTCCGGACATGATCTTTTATCCGGAAGCTTTTGCTATAGTTTTACCTCTTTTTAGGCTTCTCCCTCCTGAGTATCCAAATCAGCGAGGTTTAATATCCTAAATCCCTTTGTTTCGGGATTCCTTCTAAGAAAAATTAAATACCACGTAGTCAGTACTGTGCCTTTACAGATACTTGACAAGCTAATAGCCCACCATACGCCGTTAAGTCCCAGGCTGGTTGACGACAAAATCAAGGCAGCCGGTATTCTTAAAGCGTTAAAGGTTATTCCCACTACCGACGGAGGAATGGTTTTTCCCAATCCGTTAAATGCACCTGCCGTCGTTGATTCTATGCACATAAATAGCTGTGAAATGCCCAATATTTGCAAATAAACGACTCCATGCCTTATGGTTTCTTCTTCGTTTATGAATATGGAAAATAAAGGCCTTGCAGCAAAAACCAGCAATCCGGTAGCCAGTAATCCAATTATGGACATAACGGTCATTCCGGCAAAGTAACTTTTGACAACCCTGTGCCACTTTCTGGCTCCATAGTTCTGCCCTACCAAGGTACTCATCGCTGTTTGAAATCCGCCTGCCGTCATCCACGATATTGCTTCTATCTGAGAGCCAACCTTTTGCACTGCTATTGGTATAGGGCCCCATTGGGCAATTATCCTGGTAACAAACATTGCAAATATCGTAAACAGTCCGCTTTGAAGGCCTGCAGGAAACCCTAACCTGACAATAGCTTTTATGCGGTTCATATCCGGGGGTTTAAACAGATTCAGATCGGAAAATATTTCTTTCGTCCTGCAGGCTTTAATAATGAACACCACAGTTACACAAAACTGGGCTATGATTGTTGCTAAAGCAGCCCCGGCAACTTCCAGTCGGGGAAACGGTCCTATTCCCAAGATCATCAGTGGATCCAAAATCATGTTTATGATTAATCCCAATGAATTTATGGCAAAAGGAATCCTGCTTTCTCCATAGCCATTAAAGATTCCGGTAAATACAGGGTTTATAAAATTAAAAACCAATCCCAAGGATATAATGGCTAAATAAGCAGTCGCATTGCTTTCAATATCTGATTCTCCAATATTAAAAAAATCAATCAATGCTTTTCGAAAAATTATCAATACCGATGCATAAAGCAAGGCCAGTGAAACGATCAACTGAAAGCTGTGTTTTATATAAACCTTTGCCTCTGCCATATCCCGTTTTCCTACCGACTGTGCTACGCCTACCTCAGCGCCTATTCTGGATATTAATATAAATGCCGCCGACAGCCATATGTAAAAACCGGCTGTTCCAACAGCAGCAACAGCCCTGGAGCCAATCCTGCCTACCCAAATCATGTCCGTCATATTGTACGCCGTATGAACAAAGGATGTTCCCATGATGGGAAGAGCCAGTCTGAATAATGCTCTGAATATGTTTCCTTCTGTTATGTCGTTTACCCTGGTCATTTTCATCTACTCCTTCTTTAGCTAGCCAGTAAGATTTTATGCTGTTTTTCATCGTTTGCCAATATTGCTTTTTATGACAATATGGATTTGTTGTTATCCGGTTGACAAGCCGACTTCACTGGCACAGGACTTAAACTCATATTCCCATAGTGCTTTGGCTTTGTCAATATGTTCCTTTGCTTTTCGCCTAATATTATGCAAAAATATACCCTCGATATGTTTTATCAGCCGCATATCAAGGGTTTTAGCCGAGTAATTTATTATCATTTGATGAAAGCCAGCATATTATCAGGCCTTATCTTTTACATGATCTTTTTTTATTCTGGCAACAAAAGCAGTAAGCATGGAAATCGTATTTTTATATTCTGTTAAAACCTCTCAGATAGAGTAGGTTCTTGATTATTTCATAGGATTTCCACCAGTTTTTGGCTATCGCCCATTCATCCGGATAAGCAGCCCATTTCCATGTAATATTCCATGAACCGTCATCCAGCTGCGTTTTAAGAATAAATTCACATTCATAATCAGCAAGCTCTTTATTACTAGAATAGAATATACTATCTTTGCTGTCGATAAATCGTGAAGGTTTGCAAATGTAGGATGTTTCCCATTCGGCAGTATTTTTAGTTATACTGTATTCAACCTGCTTTATCAGTTTATCTTTTAAAGCATTGACATTAAAAATACTGGTGACACCTGCTTCCTCAACATATTGCATAAGACGAATATAGCACTCTACTGTAGCCATATTGCTGAGAAATCCCTGGTTCATATAAGTATTCACGGCTTCTTCCGCTAAACGGCAGCCAAGACTATAAAGCTTACTGTTTCTATCCGCGTATTTAATTATAAAGCCAGCCAGGCAAGCTGTAGGATTATAGTCATCATGAGCGTCTATGCTTTCCGTGTCCCACCATGGCGCATGAGGATAATGGTCATTGCTCTCTATAATATTATACCAATAATGCCCATCAAAATCTTTTCCACTTTCGAGATAATTGAGAATCCCCTTAATTATTGGATGTGAATTGTCTGTAAATTTAATTTCACGCAAAATTTCGGTTGCAAACCAGGTTTGAATAGGTGAAGAATTTGGATTCCATGCATCAGGTTCCAGGGCATGCCCAAAACCTCCATCCTCGTTCTGATAATATGATAATGCATTTAAAACGGCTTCTTTACTTCCGCTTTCAAAGTGATACTGCCACCGTGCAAAATCCAAAGGCCTGGCATTCCTATATATGAATCCTTCTGCCTTCTGAAAAACACTATTCATTCTTCAAACCCCTTTTATCCTATTGCGTTCTGTTAAGCCAGATGTGTCATCAAAACGGCCATTAATTTGAAACATTATGAAGCAAAGTTACTTTTTAACATATTCTCATAGTGCCCGGACTTTGTCAGCATGTTTCTCCATTTACAAATACATGGTTGTCGGGTTTAGCATACATATAAATATAGAAACTTAGCAATGTTTTGCCAGCGTAAGTTAACAGTTGTTTACTTCCCCTTGAAGATTTGGATTTATTCTACGCTCCATTCGAATATATTCACAAACCGCTCGCCTTCTTTATACAGATCATGCCATTCAGGCAGACGGGCTGTTCGGATGAACCTTGCGCCAAGTTTTTCACATGTACGCCTGGAAGCTATATTAGCAGGGCTGTTAGTAATCAATACCTTTTTCATCCCGTGTGCACGAATAACCGGAACAAGAAGCCGGCAGGCCTTTCCGGCATAACCATAGCCACGGTACGGTTCATCCACTCCATAACCGATATGGCCTCCATAATACAGGCCATCTGTATATCCGATACGCAAATTAATCTCACCGACACGGCTGTTGTTTTGACGGATCTCAAACACATAAGACGGTACCCATTTCTTTTCAGGTATGGCAGGCTTTTTGTCAGCACAGTAAAGCTCTATCTCACCATCAGCTAAATCCGCTATATCAATAAAACCATCAAATATAACAGGCAATGAATTGTAATATGATATTTCCTGCTGAATTGCCCATTCATCTCTAAGTATAGCGTATAAATATTCATCACCATATTTTTTGTCTGAAAGCTTATTTGCCGGCCTGGCTTCCGAAAAACAACCTTCCCTGCGCATTCCAATCCGTTCCATAACCCGGTATGAACCATGGTTCTCTGTATCACAGCGGGCAATAATCCTATGCAATCCCAATTCTTTAAACCCAAATTCCACTATACGTTTGCCCATTTCTGTGCCGAAACCTTGTCTCCAGTAGTCCCTATGCAAAATCCAGCCAACTTCAGCTTGATCATTGCCTAAAACAGATATATTGCACGCACCAATAAGCCTATTGCTTGATTTTAGCACAGCAGCAAAATGATAATTCTTGCATGGAATTTCTTTCGATTGCTCAATTGCTTGCAGGATAAATGCCCTGGTGTCGGCTTCATCATTCGGCCCCCAAAACATATATTGGGTATTCTCAACAACGCTTGCATAAGCATGAACTGCCTCATAATCCGTCTCCCTAAACGGCCGTAAAACCAAACGCTCTGTTTCAAGAGTTTTCATAATCTTCATCTCCATACTTATTATCGTATTACTTAACTGCTGTTATATGTTATGATGCACAACTTTAATTATGACAGCTCCCGGGATGTTACTGCTTTGTTTTCAACAGATCGCGAATCTCCTCAAGAAGCACGACTTCCGGATCTGGTTTGGCCGGAGCAGGCGGCTTCTCCTGTTCTTTCTTTTTCATTATTGAAATAAGCTTTATAAACAAGAAAATTGAAAAAGCAATTATTAAGAAATCTACAATTGATTGAATAAATGAACCATAAAGGATGGCCACTTCCGGAATATCACCACTGGCCGGCTTGATGACTATTTTCAAATCCGATATGTTTATCCCGCTCAAAATAAAGCCAAAAACAGGCATTAGTATATCGTTAACGAGGGATGTAACAATTTTACCGAACGCACCGCCGATGATCACACCAACTGCAAGATCAATAACATTCCCTTTGATTGCAAATTCCTTAAACTCTTTCCACATTCATAATGCACCTCTTTCCAATAATATTGTATATAATTATCCATGCTTTATCAAAAACAAAATTGCATCCTCTTCATCAAGTGGTTTGCTGATCAGGTATCCCTGTATCATATCGCAGTTGTGCTCTCTTAAATACTCCAGCTGGGTCTCGCACTCAACTCCTTCAGCAATTGTGTAATGTCCAAGTTTATGAGCCATTGAGATAATATCGCCGGTTATCGCTTTTTTGAGATCGGTATACGTTAGTTTATCGATAAAGTAATGGTCGATTTTCATGCAATCAATATTCAATCCCCGTTCTCTGGCAAGAGAGGAATGGCCGGTCCCAAAGTCGTCTATTGCTATGTAAAGGCCAGCGTCCCGCATTTTCTTAATAATCCTATTGATGTTATCAAAATCGGATGCAACAACCGATTCAGTGATCTCTATGCTTATGTTATTCGGATTAACCTGCATCTCGTTTATAAGCTGAAACAACCTGTTTGTGAAATCCGGATTCAACAGCTGGATAGCAGAAATGTTTATTGAAACACAGATATTATCATATCCCAACTCTTTAAGCCTGTTTAAAAAACAAAATGCTTTTACAATTACTTTTTCGCCAATCGGAAGAATGAGCTTTGTTTTCTCGGCAATCGGAATGAATTCCAAAGGTGATACGAGTCCGAGCTTATCTGTCCTCAATCTGGCCAATGCCTCAAAACCGAAGATTGAACCTGTCCTTAAATCCATAATCGGCTGATATTGCAAAAACAGCTCATCGCTTTTATGATCACCAATTGCTATAGTATTGAGAGCTTCCACAATATATCTTTCACGGTTAACTATGGTTTCCAGTTCCTCATCATAAAAACATATTTCAAAGTCCCTTCCAAATATACTCACAGATCTTTCCAAGGCAATCAGAAGCCTGCTGAGAAGCAAATCAGCATCAAGTTCTCTTTGGTTCTGCTCAATTTCCAGGATCCCGATCCCGCCACCAATCCTTTCGGTTATAAATATGGATCTCAGGGTATCTGCAACAGTAGCGCTGAAATCAACAAGCTCATTTTTGTCCTTGTAGTCAATAAGATAGAAAATAAACCGGTTCTCTCTCGGATAGAACAATATACAAGTATCGGTACAATACTGGCTTAAAGCTTCAGCTGCCTTTTTCATCAGGTTTTGAGAATACTGGTACCCATAGTTGGCTGTTAATAACTGAACCATATTTAAGTTTATGCCTATCAGCGCTTTTTTTGACCCCTTTTTTTGCCTGGCATCCTTTTCAAGCAGCGACACCAAATACTCGCGGTTGTACAATCCTGTCCATCTATCATGCTCATTGTTGTATTTTAAGGCATTTCCAACCGCTTTCCGATCTGATATATCAAGAACGATTCCTTCCAGCGCTTCAACCTCACCGTTATCATTATATATACCCTGCCCCATCTCAAGAACCCATTTCTTCTCCCCGCTTGCAGTTATGATCTCATATTCATATTTAAACGGCTTCCTTTCTGAAAGGACATGTTTCCATTCATTCCGTATGGCTTCACGGTATTCGGGCGATATTATATCGTTATAGGACAGGTCCCTGTTATAAAGCAGGCTTTCAGGCGGATAACCCGTGAGGTTATAGCAACCATTGGAAACATATTGCATTGTCCAGTCGTAATCGTAATTACACCTGTATGCAAGCCCCGGCAGGTGGGAAAGCAAAACGGATTTGCTGCGTTCACTCTCATTCAATGCTTTTTCCATCTCCTTACGCTCGGTGATGTCCTGTACAAGGCATATATGGCTGCAAAGCTGACCATTTGATAAAGCAAGGGGGGCAACAATCATGTGAACCCAAACGATCGAACCATCCGGCCTGATATACCGTTTATCCATTGAATACATATTGATTTCGCCTGACAGGAGTTTATTGAAATTGTTTATATCTTTCTCAAGGTCATCCGGATGAGTTATCTTCGCCCATCCCAAATGAATGAGCTCTTCTTTTGTTCTTCCTGTTATTTGCTCAAATCTTGAGTTAATTCTTACATTGGCTCTATCAGAATGATCCGGATCACAGCTATACGAAATTGCAATGCCCATAGGAGTTTGTTCGAAAAGCATATCAAAGGTCAAGGTCTGATCCTTCAACTGCTGCTTCAACGCTGCCTCTGCACGCAACAGCGCGACATGAACATCAATCCTGGCCCTCAGCGAAGCCATATGAACCGGTTTACGGATATAGTCTACAGCCCCAAGCTGTAAACCTTTAATTTCGTTATCCAATTCATCATAAATCGTCAATATTATGGTACGCAGGTTCTTATACCGGTCATTTTCTTTCAGATACTCCAGAACTTGAAAACCGTTCATATTCGGCATATTCAAATCGAGTATGAGCAGGTTAATATCGTCATGTTTCTCAAGCATACGAACAGTTTCTACTCCGTCGCAAGCAGTCAAAATGCAACAATCACTCAGCATGTTTTTAATAAGCATTCTGTCAGTTGCCGAATCGTCAGCTACCAAAATCTTAACTTGCATTGTGAATCCCCCTTCTCTAGCTCACATCTGCTCCTGGTTTTCCTTTGATTATTTAAGTTCCTCCAGCAATTTTTTTAGTGATTCTGAAAACCTGCTCTGCAGCAGTACTATTTCTTCTTCCTTTTCATCTTCCAATGCTTTCTGTAATGAGACAGCTGTATCCTGAAGTGACTTTGCTCCAATGCTTCCGGAACTGCTCTTTATCTTATGCACGATTTGTACAGCATCAGCATATCTTTTTTCACGTATCGCTGTTTCAAACCTGTTCAGGGTATCCAGATTTTCTTTGTAATACTCTCTCAATACCTGGTGATACAGTTCTTCATTGTCACCCATATTCTTTAAGCCCTGTTCTCTGTCAAGTACAATTGTACTCATATCATCTTCAGGTTTGTTTTCAATAATAATATCTTTAACAGTTTGAATTAAGCGATCGGGATTAAAAGGCTTGCTGATGTAATGAAATATACCGCTTTGCTCGCATTTTTCACGAACACCGAAAATGGCATCTGCTGTCATTGCCACGATAGGTACTTCGCTTGAAAATTCACGGATTCTTTCTGCCGCTTCATAACCGTTCATGACGGGCATATGCAAATCCATTAAAATCAAATCAATTTTGTCCCTATGCCCTTTATACAGCTCTACAGCCTCCTTTCCATCGTTGGCAATGATAGCATCTATCCCAACCTGCTCCAAGAGCGACTTTACAATCAGCTGGTTCGTTTTATTATCCTCCGCCAGCAGCACAAGATGCTGTTCGTCAAATTTTTTCGGGACGGATTCTCTTTTTGCTGAAGGCTCGGAACCGGAGACCGCCTTTAGATTGAAAATATCCAGAATCCCGTTGAACAAAATGGATGGTATGATCGGCTTCCCAATACCCATATCAATACCATATTCATTAAGCCTGTCGAACAGATCCTCGCGCATCATTGGCAAAAGCATTATAATCCTTGGAACCTTTACGATCTTTTTATTGTTTCGTATTCGCTCAATAAATCTAAAACCGCCTTCAGCCGGAGTATCGTAGTCTATAATGAACAAATCGAATGGTTTGGCAAATTTCCCGTCCGCTGCCTCGAGCATACTTATAGCGCTTGCTTCAGAACTTGTAATCTCACAGTACATTCCATAGCTGCCCAAATAGCTTTCAATCAGATTCATGTTTGCTCCTGATTTTTCTAAAACCAGCGTTCTGACATTTTTAAAGTGATTGGATGAAAAGGTTTTTACATATATTTCTTCCTTTTCATCGTCAACGCTTAATGGCAATTCAATGATAAATGTAGTGCCTTCTCCAGGTGTGCTGAACACTTTTATTCCTCCACCCATTAAATCTACAAGGTTTTTGACAATGGATAACCCCAGGCCGGAACCTCCAAAACGCCGGTTGATACTGGTGTCCCCCTGCTCAAAAGGGGTAAAAAGCTTATTCAGTTGTTCTTCCGTCATCCCTATTCCGGTATCTCTAATAGTAAATGAGATATGGTATTTATCTTTATCTTTTGCTATTAACCGGACATCCATTGACACTTCACCTTCATTGGTGAATTTGACGGCGTTGTTCAAAACATTGAGCAATACCTGTGCGATCCTCTTTGAATCACCGAAAAACCAATTGGGAACAAGGGGGTCTTTTGACAGGCGGAACCCGATCCCCTGTTCATTTATTCTGTAAGAAACTATGTTGACTACATCCTGGATAACCTGATCCATACTGAAAGAAGTAATTTCAAGCTGAACTTTCCCTGCCTCAATTTTAGAGAAATCGAGAATATCGTTTATGATACTCAGCATTCTATTTGCCGCTTGTATAATCCGATCGATATACATACTTTGCGTTAAGGTAATCTCGGTCTTTTTCAACAGGTATGACATGCCCGTAATAGCGTTAAGCGGGGTTCGTATCTCGTGGGACATCCTTGCCATGAAACTTGATTTAAATTCATTTGCTTTATCGGCTTCGTGCTTTGCCTTTTCCAAATCAAGCTGGATCTGTTTTCTTCGTTGGATCTCCTTTCTCAGTCTGGCAATCCAGAAAAAGGATACGGACAAAACAATAGCGATAAAAGCGCCGATGATAGACAAAACACGAATAATCGGCCCGTAATCTATATCGGTATCCAGCTCAACCCACTTGTTGTGAATGGTAAGCTTTTCACTTTTGGTAATAGTATTCATCGCTTTATTAAAGATGCTAACCAGTTCAGGCCAGTCTTTTCGTACAGCAAAATACAGGGCTTGCTGTTTTTCAGCTTCAAAAGATATGAATCTGAGATTTGTTAAACCGGTTGACCGTATCAGGTAATTTGTTGTGGCAAGGTTCCCGATGAAAGCATTTTCCTCTCCTGTTGACACCGCAGTGAGCGCGGCTTCAACCGAATCATAAAGGCTGAGATTTATATCCGGATATGATAACAGGTAACTATGGTGCGAACTATTGCGCTGCACAGCTACGGCTGTGCCTTGTAAATCTTCTATTCCCGATATCATGGTATCTGAATCACGGGTCACAATCACTCTTTTATAATGATAATACGGTTCGGAAAAGAGAAAGTATTCTTCTCTTTCTGCTGTTTTGCCAACAGCAGGCAATGCATCAATATTTCCTGACAGAGCCATGTCATAAGCTTCTGGCCAGGTTAAGCCTTTTACAACTTCAAACTGCAAACCGGTCTTTTCGATAATCAATTCAAGATAGTCTGCTGCGATCCCCTTGTATTCTCCATTTTCATCAATAAATTCATATGGAACAAATCCAGGGTCTACACCAAGACGAATCACTGGATGTTCTTTAATAAAGGCTAATTCGTCCTCAGTCCAGTTGATGCCATTTTCAGCCCCAAAGCAGGGGCTTGCTACAGTTGTTAACATGATGAAAGCAAGAACTATCAAACTTATAGCAGCATACCGTTTTTTCCTTCTATCAATTACTTTACCGGCACACATATATACCCATTTGTCATGCTGTGCTTTATCAGAGGCGATGATGTGATAAATGCGAAATTTGATATCTGACCGGTTAAAGTGAAACATCTCGCGGAAGGTGTTCAATAATTCTTTTTGATTAATGGTCATAATGTGACCCCTTCCTCACGATTATCCTCATCAGAAATGAATAACAGCAAGCCTTATTAAGTTTTATTTATGGAATTATGTAGAAATATTATGTCACATATTGTCATCATTGTCAATGAATGATTAACTGACGTGCATCATATCCAGCTGCAAACTCAGTACTTTTCCGAAGCCGGTATCGTGCATAAAAGAAAATACAGACCTGCCCAAGCCCTGCCAAACCCCAGGTAACCGGATAACAGGCAAAAAGCATAGCGACCGTGGGGTACCATTTAAATACCGTTTTCAGCCAAACAATACGCATAAGACAGGCTCCTATCAGCGTGGACATCATAGGCGATATGGAATAGCCCATGCCGCGGGTCAGGCCTGGAAATACATTCATTATACCGGCAGTAAAATATGCAATCATCAAGACTTTTATACGCAGCATGCCAATCTCTATGACCTCAGAATCTGACGTATACAAGCCAAGCAATGGCCTGCCAAATAATATAGTAGCGCCGCTCATAAGAATCCATGTGACAAAGACAAGTACCGTACATATCTTAGCAATTGCATCAATCCGATCATATTTTTTCGCGCCCATGTTTTGTCCGGTAAAGGTAATGGCCGCATTGTAATAAGCATTCATCGTTGTACCGACAAACCCTTCTACATTGCTGGCAGCAGAGCTTCCCGCCACCGTTGCGGATCCAAAAGAATTGACCGCTGATTGTATCAGCACGTTGGATATGGAGAACAACAGGCTCTGCAAACCCGCAGGCAGGCCAATCCTCACAATTCCCTTCAACTTAGTCCTGTCAATACGCATCTGCCGCGGTACAAAACGTATGCCCCTGTTGCTCCGAAACAGGCAAATCATAACCAATACCATGGATAGAAACTGAGAAATGACCGTAGCCCATGCCACACCATCAACGCTCATATGCAGTACAATTACAAAGAACAGATTGAGGATAACATTGACAATCCCTGAGATGACGAGATAATACATCGGCCGTTTACTATCTCCTACAGCCCTTAGTATAGCTGCACCAAAGTTATATATCATCATGGCAGGTATTCCGACGAAGTAGATTCTCATATATAGTACCGACAAATCCAGGATATCTTTCGGAGTGCCCATCAGAATTAACATCGGCTTGCAAAAAACTAATCCCATTACCATAACGATCAGCCCGCTGATTATGCTGATAGCTATGGATGTATGAACAGAATCGCTTAACTCAGATATTTTGCCTGCTCCATAGTCCTGCGCGACGATGACAACCGTACCTACCGATAATCCCATAAATGTGTTTACTATAAGGTTTATAAGGGCGCCTGTAGCGCCTACCGCTGCCAGCGCATCACTGCCTGAAAATCGGCCGACAACGATCATGTCTGCAGCATTAAACAACAGCTGTAATATGTTCATTGCGATGATTGGTAATGCGAAAATTATTATTCTGCTGAACAGCGGTCCGCTGCACATGTCCATATCATGGTTTTTTGATAACATATAAGAGCATTCTCTTCCTTATATCATATTCATTGTTTTGACCTGAACTGTATTTCCCGCCAGTTCTTTTATACGTAACTGCTGCCTGTATCTTCATTAATACAGCCATGGCTTCAGCAAAAACAGATAAAAGTTCTTGTCTATTTTTTAATCAATAGCAGTTATTATAACATAATCAAACAGCAAAGCAACCGTTATTACCGGTTGCTTTTACTGAAATAAAGTAAAATTTACGCATTTTATGTTATTAATGTATACTTTGATATGTTATAGAGATTTCTGCTTGCAGTATCGTCGACTTTTGGCAAATCACCAGAATACAGACAATGCATCTTATCATTTAGTACCGGATATAAAGATTTTGTCCTTTAGAAAACAATGCTCTGCCCCTCATGTTTCCGCGAGATAAATGCTATTTCAAAATCTCAAACTTCCCGATAACCGGCAGCCGCTTGGCTTTACCGCTTATGCCGTTGATTAAGCCAATTATAGCAAAGATAAAAATAACCACGGCATAAACAGGCATTAAGATCCATCCCAGCAATGGGATAATACCTAAAATAATATTGCCTACAATTGCGATAATGAACAGCAGCAAACCCTGGTTAGCGTGAAATTTAGCGTATTTGGAGTCTGGACAAACCAGGAGCGGCAGGAAAAAGATCAAGTAGGCAAGCCCTGCCATAATTTTGTTGCTATCAATATCAGTTTGTTCAAAAGTTTCGATTTTTTCTTGAATTTGTTCGCTCATTCTTATACCCCCCAATTTTAAATAAATCAATTTTGGTAAGAACTATAAACCGTCCATAAGGATGCTTCTTTCCATTTGACTGCCGGCCTCGTATCAACCGGCTATATTAATTCTATTTATTGGAATGTTGGATGAATAGGTAAAATGTGCTTATATTTAGTAAGAATATTATTTTTTATAAAGTTTAAGGATGTTTTTCAATAGCCTTCCTGTTATACAGCTTTATTTATTTCAAAATATTGTTTAGCCCGTTACAGGGAGCAAGTTTTATTTCAGAATGATATTATCTGAAGTGCTTTACTTTATTATTGCCTGTTATATATGTTGTATCTTATATACATCATAGGATAATAATTGCCTCTCCATTAAGGGAACTGATATGATTGGTTACGTGATCTTAATTAACCCCCCATGCTTTCATCGACCATAAATCCCCATTGCACACCATATTTATCAATAAACTGAACAGCAAGCGGGGTGTAAGGTAATGCCTCCAAAGGATCGATAATAATACTGCCATCTTTCATTTTGTCATAGCAAGACAGTAAATCGTCTTCATTTTTAAACGTAACGATAAGATGAATTGCAATATCGGTTGAGGTGTCTTTCTTGCCAAAACGGTCGTTGAGATATACCTTTTGACCATGTATGCGCATTTCAGCGTGGGCAACTCCGGTATCACTCTTGTACTCTTCCGGAGCATAATCACTGTTAAAAATGATACTGTCAGCTTTGATATTAAACGCTTTTTCGTAAAACGAAATGGCTTCTTTGCAATTTCCGCTGAAATGCAAATGTGGTATTAACATAATAACCCCCCTACTTCTTCTTTAAAATATAAACTCATGGATATCGTCCATAGGAAAAACCGGGACTCTGAATTATGCATCCACAATTTCAAACATCAGCCTTGGTATTTTTCGTCCTGTCCTTAAGCGTGATTCCACCTGGTCTATCATAACAGCGCCCATCTTTTCGTAAAACCCTTTAGCCTGCGGATTTGCTACCAATGAAAGAGACTTTATCCCTTCTCTCTTGCAATAGCTTATCAGATGACCCCACATTTTTTTGCCGTACCCTTTTCCAATATATTGAGGATCAATATAAAACAATTCAAGCTCTGCTTCCTTACCATTTAAAACAAGTGAGTAAAATCCGATAATATGGTTTCCCTCAACAAGAATAAAAGTTGGCTTTGCTTTTATATAATCTTCGGTAATCCTATAAATCTCTTTAAATCTTTCCATGTATTCCGAGTTATATCCCCAATATGCTTCCGATTCATATGCAATTCTATTTATGTCGGCTATATTGTTTTCTTTTGCTGCAAATATACAATACATAACATAATGTCCCTATTGATTGTTATAGTTTCTTTTTCAATATACTTTATCAATAAGTGTTACGGTATGACAGCAAGAATTCGCTATCAATAATAAATCATATTACCATAATTATACAGTATGATTATAGGTTTATCAATTTATTTTTTATATAGCCGGAAGCTTTGTTGGAAAAATAGAAACGGCCTGCAGAATTAACAGTCAAATATGAACAACGCTATTGAGGTTATCAACAAAATGCAGTACAATGGAATTACAAGTTGTACGTACAGGTTATAAAAACCTCACCAATCTTATATCTGCATCTTTTATCTAATAATATCGCATTAAGCAATAATAAAATCAAAGGAGTGATTATCCGGTGAATCGGGAAAAGATTAGAAAACTAATTTCGGACGGACAGGCAGTGCTAGGCATTGAGTTAGGATCTACGCGTATTAAAGCGGTACTTATTGATGACAACCACGATCCGATTGCTTCAGGCAGCCATACCTGGCAAAACCGCTATGAAGACGGAATATGGACCTATAGCATGGAGGATGTCTGGACGGGTATCCAGGACAGCTACCGTAATCTGTGTCGTGAAGTAGAAGAAAAATATGATGTGGAAATCACCAGCTTAAAAGCTCTCGGGTTTTCAGCAATGATGCATGGATATCTGCCTTTTGACAAAAACGGCTCGTTACTGGTTCCATACCGCACATGGCGCAATACCATAACTGAGAAAGCCGCTTCGGAATTAACCGCTTTGTTTAACTTTAACATTCCCCAGAGATGGTGCATAGCTCATCTTTATCAAGCAATTCTAAATGAGGAGCCCCATGTAGCAGATATTGATTTTATTACTACTTTAGCAGGATACGTACATTGGCAGCTGTCGGGCGAAAAGGTACTGGGTGTGGGTGATGCTTCCGGCGTATTTCCAATAGACAGTAATACAAATGACTATAGCAGCAGCATGATAGAGAAATTCGACGAATTAATTGCACCGAAAAAGTATCCGTGGAAACTGCGTGACATTATTCCGAAAATATTAAACGCCGGAGACAAAGCCGGAGTACTGACTCCTGATGGCGCTAAAAAGCTTGATCCCAGCGGCAAACTCCGTGCAGGTATTCCTATGGCGCCCCCGGAAGGTGATGCCGGTACCGGGATGGTGGCTACCAACAGTGTAGCGGTCAGAACCGGAAATGTATCTGCAGGAACATCAATCTTTGCCATGATCGTACTGGAAAAAACACTGTCCCGTGTTTATGAAGAGGTGGACATGGTAACTACACCATCTGGAAAACCGGTAGCCATGGTACACTGCAATAACTGCACATCGGATATTGATGATTGGGCTAATATGATGTGTGGTTTTGCCGAAGCATTGGGGCATCCATGTACCATTAACCAGGCATTGGACGCACTGTTCTATACAGCCCTGGAGGGCGATGCAGATTGTGGCGGTTTAGTTGCCTATAACTATTTATCCGGCGAGCATAACGTCGGGCTTGAAGAAGGACGCCCGTTGTTTGTGCGGTTGCCTGATGCCAGATTTACCTTTGCCAATTTTGCCCGCGCACATCTGTATACTGCCATTGCCACCCTTAGACTGGGGATGAATATTTTGCTTGAAAAAGAGCAGGTGAAAATTGACTCGATGATGGGTCATGGCGGTTTCTTCAAAGCCAAGGGTGTTGGACAGAAGTTCATGGCAGCTGCCCTGAATACGTCTGTCAGTGTAATGGAGACGGCCGGAGAAGGCGGCCCGTGGGGCATGGCACTGCTTGCTGCATATATGGTAAACAAAGATGATGGAGAAACATTGGAAGATTATTTGGCTAAGAAAGTTTTTGCAGACAAAGCCGTCAGCCAGATTGAACCTGATATCAAAGATGTGCAAGGTTTCAATCAGTACATTAAAAAATTTGAGGCAGGTCTTGAAGTTGAAAAAGCTGCGGTAACTCATATTCGATAAAGGAGGAAACATCAAATGTCAATGAGAGATTATGAATTTTGGTTTGTTGTAGGCAGCCAGTTTCTATACGGTCCCGAAGTGCTGGAAATTGTAGCAGCCAGAGCTGCAGAAATGGCCGATCAGCTCAACACAGCAGGAAATCTTCCCTGTAAGATAGTGTATAAGGTTACGGCCAAAACACATGAAGAGATCAGCAATGTGGTGAAAGAAGCAAATTATAACGATAACTGTGCCGGAGTGATTGCCTGGATGCACACCTTCAGCCCCAGCAAAATGTGGATTGACGGCTTAAGAAACTTACAAAAACCGTATTTACATTTTGCTACCCAGTACAACCGGCAAATACCTAATGAAGAAATCGATATGGATTTCATGAATCTTAATCAATCAGCGCATGGTGACCGGGAACATGGTTTTATTGCCGCACGTCTGCGTATGCCCCGTAAGGTGATAGTGGGACATTGGCAGGATGAAGATGTTCAGAAACGTATTGGCGATTGGATGCGCGCCGCTGTGGGAGCCGCATTCAGCAAAAAGTTGAAGGTTATGCGTTTTGGAGATAACATGCGCGAAGTAGCCGTTACCGAAGGTGACAAGGTGGAAGCACAAATCAAGCTGGGCTGGCAGGTTAATACATGGCCTGTAGGCGCGCTGGTTGAAGAAATTAACGCGGTAACCGAAGCAGAAGTTGATGCCCTTTTGAACGAGTATTATGACAAATACGATATTGTCACTGATAGTATCGATGCTGTTCGCTATCAAGCAAGAGAAGAAATCGCTATTAAGCGTATGCTGGACAAAGAAGGATGTAAAGCATTCACCAATATCTTTGAAGACCTGTATGGTATGGAACAATTGCCCGGCCTGGCGACCCAGCGCCTGATGGAACAGGGATACGGCTACGGCGGAGAGGGAGACTGGAAGACCAGTGCCATGACAGCTATTATAAAAGCCATGTCGGAGGGCAAACAGGGTGGAACGTCCTTTATGGAAGACTATACCTATGACCTGACCAAAAGCGACGAATATATTCTTGGAGCCCATATGCTGGAAGTTTGCCCCAGCATTGCAGCGGCAAAACCCCGTCTAGAAGTTCATCACCTCGGTATTGGCGGCAAAAACGCACCCGCCCGTCTAGTATTCGAAGGAAAAGCAGGCAGCGCTATAGCTGTAAGTATGATTGATATGGGAGGCCGGCTGCGCCTGATTTGCCAGGATATCGAATGCTTAAAACCCGCACTGCCGATGCCTAATCTACCCGTTGCCCGCGTCACCTGGAAGCCCATGCCTGATACTCTGACCGGTATTGAGGCATGGATAATAGCCGGCGGTGCCCATCATACGGTGCTGACCTATGATGTCACTGCAGAACAGATGAAAGATTGGGCGCGTATGATGGACATTGAATTTGTCCATATAAACAAAGATACGAATATTGAACAGCTGGAAAAGGATTTGTTTTTGGCAGATCTGGCATGGAAGCTTAAGTAATTGAGATAAACTCCGCAGAACGGAGCATACATCCATTGGAAGTTATCAAACTCTTTAGAGACTAATCATTTTGCAGGGCGTCGGCCGGACCGGTTTTCGCACAGTCAGCCAGGTTTCCGGTTCGACGCCCGGCTCTTTTTAATTTATTTATCGTTCGTTCCAGAACACTTTTCGTAAACATTAATCAGAGTCAAAGATTCATCCCGCACGTTTCTTTTTGTAATAGTAATATGTAACATTCAAATTTGAATAATATGCCCTTCTTTAGAAGTATTAATGCCTGTTTTTCAGGCGTCAGGAAACCCGGTTCAAACTTATATCCAGACAGATCTCGCCAATCGTTGCATTAATGCATAAGCTTGTCTGCAGTTCATATTCCAAATTTTCTTCATGGTTATTATCAGATTTGTATAGTACCGGCGGTAATATATTACATTGCATGTCTCTATCCGAAAGTGCAGTAAGAACATTACCGCTAATGATATTTGCAATCTCCGATATGGCAGAAGTCACGAAAGAATCCACTGTCTGAAACTCCATACCGCTCATGATGTTTACCATATTTAAGGATGTTGAGACCGGAAAACGGTAAATAACCTTTCCATAAAGGTCACCATCAATACTGACAGCGACATCAATCACATCATCACTTTTGAAGTTCTCTGCCGGATGATCGGAAATCTCTGAAATGTTAAGCATCAGATTAAATACCTTTTGGGTTGCATCTACAAATACTCTATATATATTATCCATCATTTCCGCTCATCCCTTTCTTTCTAACATAATCTGCTATGCGTTGATCTTCTGCAGCTACATGGTTTATCAGCCATGCCAACAGTCTGCCTCCAAACTGCTGCATTAACTCTTCGTTATCATCGGATTGTTCGAATTGCCTGGATACATCCTGTACATAATTGACCATATCTGAGTGTATCTGTTTGTGAATTTCATACCCGGGATAATTGATACTCAACTGGTATTCCTCTTCATCATGAAAATGCTCTACAACGTATCCTTTCATAAACTCCAACATCTCATTTAACTGCTGGAGTTTTTCATCCCAGCAAACCGCTGATCGCAACACCTGCAAAAATAAACCAACACGTCTGAATAATTCCTTGTGCTGCTCATCTATCCGGGGAACACCAAGTTTATATCTGTCCTTCCAAAGCATAATCCAAACACCCCTTTCTTATATTTTTTGATTGCTTCTGACAATTTGCCCGACTACAGCAGCATTATAACACGGCTCTATTCATTTTTTAAGCTTTGGAGAAAACATAAGGACACCTGGCAGTCACACATTTAATACTCTTTATAAACCGATTTTATATTGAATAATCTACTTATTATTTTGGGAAAAGTCAATTGCTATGTTTTTATAACTGTAAATTGAGTCTCTGTTACGCTTCCAAACCTTTGCCTGTAAATCTACGTCAAGGTTGTATCGGCTGCTATACTTTCCCCATTAATCTTCTGCCGAGTTCATAAAAACTACTAATAATAGCTGAAAATAAAAATAAAGTATATGGCTATCTCCTTCTGGGTATAAAAAAACCTTCATAGGTTTATCCCATGAAGGCTTATCCATAATCTTACACAGTATTTACGATATTTTGATCACATCTTATAAAAGCTTTATCCAACAGATACACATAAATATTATTTAATTTGTTCAAACATAGTCTTCGAATACACTTCTATATCTCCGGGATTAAGCATATGAAATTTTTCTTTAACAGCAAGGAAATATTTACCGATCATCTCTTTAGGTATAATACGATTTGAATGTATATCCACTGGTAATTCACCTCTGGTTTTTCGCCATGGCTCTTCCAGATGCGTAAATTTTTCTAATGTTTTTCCACTATAACAACATAAGTTTTTGATCACGCTGTCCAATATCGCTTTTTCGGAAGTTGTAAAAACCGATTCATCGAAATCCTCAACTTTTTCAATTGGATCAAACCGATAGGATGAATACCGGTTATACACATCCCTATAAACAGGTCCATGAACCCATGCCTCACAATCCTCGTCAAACAGGAATCGTCCTTCAAAAGCATAATAAAAACCCTGGACATAATATAATGCTTTTTGCAAAGCTAATGGAGTAATATCTTCACATTTATAAAGCAGGTATTGGATAATTAAATCGAGCTTTGAGTCTGTTTTGCTTTTTTCTCCAAGCAGTTCCTCCACCTTCCGTTTACTTCTTTCATATGCCTGTTGGGATTTTAGATTTCCTTTATTTTTCTCCAATAATTCATTATAGTATACCGGATCATCATATACCCTCTGAAGGATCTCAGAATACTGTTTTGTTGGAATGTCACCTTCGCAATACCTCGAAAAAGTCATTTCTCCCCAACCTAAAAGCAATGACAACGGGCGTTTCCCAATATTGTATTTTTCAGGTATTTCTAATATTTTCTCCAGCGAAATAATCCCATTATTTTGACGATAAATATCATATAAAGCTTTCAGATTTTCGTCTTCTATATCCGCCACATAGACTTCATTGCCACATTCCGGACAAATAGCCCTCTTTCCAGAGTACACATATTTTTTACCCTTTAATTTTGCTTTAATTGACGCTGTTTCTACTATATATTTAACATCTTTTCTGCATTCCTCGCAAAATGTCATATTCCTATTCATATTGCCCCTCCTTTCAAAATTCTAATTGATCATCGGAAAAGATAATCAATAGGCTTGTTTCGCTTATGAAATGATATGACAATCACCCGTTTTCTATTTTCGCTTTCAATAAGGTTAAACTTTGTATAAATATCAACCAGTTTCTCAATACCGTCAAAGTTAAATAGCTTAACCTGCGGACAAAATACATATAAAACCTCGTGTTCATACCCGGTTTTTATATTTTGCAATGAATGACAAAAATCTTCTGTTTTTATGTTTAAAAGAATCTCTATTTGTCTTTTGCTGTTTAGATTATATTCAATCATAAATTCTATATTTTCTTGTCTATTCTCATTCCTTGATATAATGAATCTGCCCTCTCTAATACAGTCTTTAATCATTGCCAGAATCTCATCAATCTGCTCCCTGGTATAGTTCTGGTTATAGTGCTAATTCATTGTATCACCTCTTCGTGATACAATGATACTATATTATATGCATAATGTCAAATTTTATGCATCAATTAGTACATTTATTGTTTTCTAGATATTAGGATTACATTAGAATTGTACTACATACTGAACAAAAAAAGGCTATCTTAATCATGTTTTCCTGTATAACTTTGTTGATGATACTATCATACATAAATAAAAGATATGACTGGGATGTTATAAAAGTAAGAATTTGTGGATGAGGACATAATATTAAAATATGCACTGCTTACATTGCTGATTTGGATTTTCGTTAATCCCTAAATCAGCCCAGATACACATTTTCATTATGCCATGAGAGGTAATCCTTTGCCGGTTGTTCATCAATTCTTTTTGGTAACACACAAAGCTCCTGACCATGGTATTGATAATAAATCCTGCCATTTCCATAATCCTGTTTGAGACGTTTGCTAACCTCGATTCGAAAATCAGGTGCTATTGTCATATAACCTTCATCAAAAAGTTTATGTATATCGGAACGTAGTAATATACCGTTTTGTATATGATGAGGCCCGCTTTCAGAAAAAGGTTTTATATGAGCTGCTTCCAAAACTGGAAGTGTTTTTTCCCCACTTATTGCACAGCGTCTATAATATGCATCAGTTACTAAAATCCGGAATGAACCCTGCCCTATCCGGTGCTTGGCTAAAAAATAGTGGTATTGTTCTTTGATACCATTTACAATCATTTGATTGGATACTGAGATTCCTTGCAATCTTTCACATATTTCCTGAAAAAGCCTCTTCCCTTCACCTTTTTCAGTATCCATTGTTTTCCCTATTACTGCATTTGAAGGCCAATTATCCGGTGGTGCTATCCAGTCTTTTTTCTCAAAAAAGAAAGGTTCAGTCAGAATAATACACCCAACATAAGGATTTAATACATCCATTCTATTCTTTTCTCTATATTTCTTTAATCTTTCCCAAAACTCAGTATAATTTTTTGTACCGTTTTTTCTTCCAAAAGCTTCCCAGGCTAGTGAAATAGGTAACAATGAGTATTTAACAAAAAATCCACCGCCAACAATAGCATAATATGGCTTTTTTAACTTAAAAAGGAATAGCTCATTTTGATTCAAAGCTCTAAATGCTGTACTTCCCGGCCGCCAGAAATTGACTTCATCAAAATTTTCGGATTTAAGGTTACAGTACCAATCATAATCGGTCAGTCCAACAAACATATTTCCCATTATCTGTCCACCTCATAGGTAATTCTACTATCATGAGGTTATAATTGAGTACTTTTATATACCAGTATCATTCTTAAATTCGATGATCATTTTCTTCTCAATATTTATGCTATCATAGCAAAAATCTCAAAATATCTTATTTGCTCTATCACATGTGTATATAACTGGATTATTCTACCATAAATAGTAACACATTCAATCTGTTAATTCAACTGTGTATTTGCTTTATTCGACATATTTAATATTTAGTCTGTCTAATTCTTTATAATCCTTACAAACCTCTTCTTGCCAATCTTTATAACATCCCCATTATTCAATATACGGTTCAAATCATCTTCTTTGATTTTTTCTCTGTTAATTTGAACACCTTCCTGCCTTGCCAGGCGAATAAACTCACTTTTACTTTTGATAAATCCCATGTCGATCAACTGTGGGAGTACATCATAAACCTTATCCTTATCCATTTCGATTACCATTGTCGGAATATCATCGGGAATGGTTTTTTTGCTGAAAGCCATATCATAGTATTTGACTGCTTTCTCTTCATCACCAGGTGTATGGTACAATGCAGTAATCATCTTTGCCAATCGCAGTTTAATATCTCTTGGGTTGGCCCCACTTGCCAGTTCCAGCTTTATATTTTCAATCTCATCAGGGTGCACATCTGTAGCCAATTCGTAGTATTTTATTATCATATCATCAGGTATTTCCATAACCTTTTTAAACATAACTTCAGCAGGTTCGCTTATCCCAATATAATTTCCAAGGCTTTTGCTCATTTTCTCTTTTCCATCAACACCCTCCAAAATCGGCATAAAGAGAGCTATCTGCTGTTCCTGTCCCATATGTTTTTGCAAAGTCCTTCCCATAAGAATGTTAAATGTCTGATCAGTTCCCCCCAGTTCAATATCTGCTTTGAGCTCTATCGAATCAAAGGCTTGCATTAATGGATAAAAGAACTCATGAATTCCAATGGGAATACCCCTGTTATATCGGTATTTGAAGTCATCCCTTTCCAGCATCCTTGCTACAGTGGTTGTAGCTGCCAGCTTTATAACATCTTCAAATGTAAGTTTTGACAGCCATTCGCTATTATACTTAATAATTGTTTTTTCCTTCTCCAATATCTTAAACATCTGATCGCAGTATGTCTTAGCGTTTTCCTTTACTTCTTCATCCGAAAGAGCAGCCCTGGCCTTTGATCTCCCTGTTGGGTCGCCAATTCTACCTGTAAAATCGCCTATTACAATAACTGCTGTATGTCCTAGATCCTGCATCTGCTTTATTTTCCTTAGTACTACAGCATGGCCAAGATGAATATCCGGAGCTGATGGATCCAGCCCTAATTTGATAATAAGGGGTTTGTTCTTTCTATATGAGTTTTCCAGTTTCTGAAGCAGCTCATCTTCATTTACGCATTGCTGAACTCCCTTTAATATAACTCTCAGCTGTTCCTGTGGGGTTAACATATTATTACCTCCTTGTCAAATAATACTTACAGACTCGTTTTGCAAAATGATAAAACTAAAAACTCCCGCCCTTTTGTTTCAAAAAGGACGAGAGTTTATCCCGTGTTACCACCTTTATTCGCAGGCAACTTGCGTTACCTGCCTCACAGAGTACGGCCGCAGCGATACCCTTGCACCTGTAACGGTGTGCTTTCCGTCGCAGCCTACTTGGTTAATCCTTTCGGTACGCAACTCCAAGATGTATTCGCATTTTCTTTTCATGAGCCTCTCATCAACCGGCATCTTTCTGTATGAAATCAAAAATGCTACTCTTTCTTTTCATCGTCTTTATAATTATGTCAGAACGCTATTCTATTTGCATTATTATTTTTATTATGGGCAATCTTATTTATTCAAATTTTTTATTTATACTACCACCATCAAGAAGATTTGTCAATCATTGTAATTAGAAATAGTTAACTACTCATATTATATACTGCTTTATTTTCCACTTCGATTCTCATTTCATATTTGAGAATTTAATCCTATACTTTTTGACAAGCAGGGCATATATAAGAAGTTGTACTGCCTGTTTTTATTGATACTATTGCCTCACTGCAGGCCGGACAGGGTTGGTTTTCTTTATAGCCTACAAGGAAATAGTCCATTGTATAGCCACCCTTTTGTCCAAAGAAATCCTTTTCGTATGCAAATGTGCCTTTCTCCTGCGACAAGTTTAGTATATCCATTGTGCTGTCATATAGGAGTTTGATCTCATCCTCATTCATGTCTGATATTTTCTTTTGAGGATGCAGCCTGGCTTTGAATAAAATGTCGTGCATGTACATGTTACCAATACCGCTGATATTCTTCTGGTTCATCAAAAAAGATTTAATTTGCGTCTTTTTGCCTTTCAGAAGCGATGTAAAATAATCAAGCGTAAATCTTTTGTCAAAGGGGTCAATCGCAATATCTTTTGTATTCGGTTCTGATGCCAATTCATCATCCTTAACGAGCAAGAATTTCCCAAACCACCAAAAGCGGATTGTATAACCACTTCCATCGCTAAAAAGAACCTTTACCTGGTATTTATCAGCCTGGTTCTTTTCATAATCGAAATACAAAACATCAGCACCCATACCAAGGGATAGAAGAATGTTTTCACCGTTATCGAGTGATGTGATAATCCATTTCCCTTTATTCCGGATATCCATAACCTTTGCACCAATGGTCCTCTTTTGAAACTCATCAGATGGGACGTTGGCGCATTTTTCCTGCAATAGAGTAACAGATCGCATGGTCTTTCCGGATAGAGTATTCCTCATTTGTGCAGCGAGTTTAACGATTTCAGGTAATTCTGCCATTTTTTTTGCCCCTTTCTATTTTTATTAGTAACGGTGTAAAATATCATATTGGCATTTATTCAGCTTGTCCTCAATATCTTGCAGTTGAATTTTTTCAGTTATTATATTTGTTATATCAATCTGCACTAACATAAGGCTTATATTGGCCGCTCAGATTTATCGGGTATTTTGAACGGAGATAGGTTGATGAACATATGGTATCAGATTTTTCTCATTTCAAGGGGCAATATCAAAAGAGCATAAAATATATTTCCATTATATGTGAAAAAGCAAAAATTTACAATAGGATTGCATAAAATTTACTATAAATTATTACTACGTATTAAAAATAGTACTAAACACATTGAAATAATACACTATTTCGATCATAATATGTAATAAGTTTTGGCACTATTGATATAATTTTGTCGGCATGACAGGCATGTATTCTTGTCATTACATCTGCTTTAAGCAATTGAAAGATTAAAAAGAAAGCAGGAAAGCAAATGAGAATACTGTTTTTTTCATGAAGTGCCCTCATTGCCTGTAAACCTTCAGTATATTCAAATTGTTATCTATTTCTACAACAAAATTGCCATTTAGGAACTTTGGCTGTTCTCCATCCAAATAAGCGACAAAATAGTTTGAAATTGCATATTTCCCATTCCATCGAGCATCCCAGATATTCAAACTGACCAGCGGATAATTACCCTTAAGGCAAATTTCTCCCTTACTAAGGGCTGTATTAATTAATCTCTCTGTTTCTTCGTTATAGGCAGTCAGATGCATATCTATTTCAGGATTGATTATTATTTCAGAAGACGTAACAGGAACATCATCCAGTATTTCATCAGAAAATGGTCTCTCACCGGAGAATGAAAGTACAAACGAAGAACATTTTTTAATGCAACACAAAAATACAGCACCGATTGTATAGGAAATGATTCGAATAGGAAAATATTTGCCAGCATTCGTAATATCATCAAGCATTTTCAAAAGCCTTAACTTGCCCTTTTCAGGGGCAATCTGCATCAATGCAAGCAACTCAACATAGTTAGCAGTTCCTTCGATTTGCTCAACTCTTGCCTCGTAATCATACTGTCTGGGAAAAAGCCTCTTCCGAAGTTTCCGTATACTTAATAACTCTGAAAATTCCTTTTCATTTCCCTCAAGAATCGTGCGCATCAATTCTGCCTCCTGCAGTTTTGCAGATAGGTTTTCTGTAGAATAATGATATTCAAACAATGCGCGTCTTTCATCCGGATATCTCTTTTCTCCACAATCATTTTGATATGCGTGAAACATTTCATGGACAATTGATGCTGCTAACGAATCGATATCAGTGGGTTCTTCCGAAAGCTTCCATATAGCAATGTTTTCTCCGTTATAAAATATTGATGTATTGGCATGAAACTCTTCTGTCTTTTCTATGTACTTGCCATCAAAGAAACACTCTGTGTCATTATACAGAGCAAACCGGAACGGATGAAAGCCCTCCCACAAAGCGTTGAAATCTATGGCATCAATACATTCCTTAACTCTGTCATATTCTTGCTGAAGATTCATCTTTTATTACCCTCCATTTAAAACATTGACAGTGCTAAATGAATAAATGTCTCAGTCTATCCAAAAATGCTGTCACTTCACTTTTTAGTTTGCTTTAACTCATATACTCACTCCTTCCACATACAAAAAGTCAATCCGTTTTTCATATTCATTGCTGCTGTTTTTCTATAAGTTCTTTCTTATTCTCAACAATCTTCTTGAAGAATTCTACTGCGCCTATCAAGTCATTTTCATTCGGGCGTCCTTTTGCAATTCCACCGATTAACTTTAAAGGCCCAAACGTGTCAAAGCCCCTGCATCCATAAGTCCCAAGCAAATGACAGGATTTATCGGCTATGATCCGTTCCATTTCATTTTTGCTGGCGCCTTTTAAGCCGTAGGTATTTATGAGAAATACATCCTTTTTGCCTGGCAGGTTATTTTTTACAAACTCGATTAACTCCATGCTGAATCTGTTAAAATATGTGCCGGATGCTAATCCTATTACATCATAGCCAGATAAGTCTGTTTTTTTGCATTCAGTAACATCAATTAAATCCACATTCCATCGCTCTTTAATAGCATCCAGGATCTTCTTTGTGTTCCCATGATGCCCGGAATAATATGCAATGACAATTTTCATTTATGATCCCCCCGAAAAATTATCTTTTCAAAATAAACCGATAACGTTATAACAGAGACATGCAAATTTATTGCAATTCATTTACTGTCATTTCCATGTTGATGCTCTATCCTTCCAATCGGTAAATATAAAACTTGTCATTTTTATCACTTGCACCAGGGACTATTATTTCATCTATAATATGAAAGGGAGTGGCGGTTTCCAGGTAATCTATATACTCATTAATTGGATAGAAAAGGATCAAATCCACCGCTCTTTTTTCTTCCTCAACAGATTGCAAAATATTATCAATAACTTCCCTGAATATATGCCCGGAAAACGGATTGAAAAAATAAAAGCAGTTATCTCTCCCCTCAATCCTGTATTCCTGGGCACGGCAATGTACAAATTCAACAGGTGCAGCAATATGTTTTGCTTTTAATTTATACATTGCCGCGTTTTCAACAGCTTCTTCATATGTTTCTGTATTGGCCTCAACACCAACTGCCGGTATATGAAAGCGGTTATGCAGATAGAATAATACTCTGCCCCGGCCGCAACCAAAGTCTACTATCCTTTTGACACGGCAGAACATATACTTATCAGAAAGCACATCCAAAGCCCTGTATGGTGTTGCTTCATAACGGTTATAATGAATCCTGTCCAATAAAGACTCCCATTCTCTTATGCCTGTGGTTCTAATCCCAAGCTGTTTATCCCGTTTTCTCTCGCTCATAAAAAAGTCCATATGATTACCATTAATTCTCCAGCAGATCTGCTGCTTTTTTCATCCTTTCCGCTACCTCTACCTCAAATGGGCATCTGCTCTCGCAATCCCTGCATTCAATACATTCCGAGGCTTTATGCTCCAATTCGTCATAATGCGATCGAATTGATTGGGGAACCTCAGGCTGCGTAACTGCCAGATCGTAATACTTATTTACCATTGCTATATCGATCCCAACCGGGCAGGGTTTGCAATGTCCACAATAAGTACATTGTCCATGGTAAGAATGAAAAGGCGCTGAAGCGATAACGGAAGCATAGTCCTTCTCATCATCCGTGGCTGTTTCGTATTTCAAAGCTTGATCGACCTGTTCCTTTGTATCAAAACCACAAAGAATGGACGCGACAGCAGGCCTGGTCAGCGCATAATGAATACATTGGACAGGCGTAAGTGCTGCCCCGAAAGGAGACCGTTTATCGTCAAAGAGCCTTCCCCCCGCAAACCCTTTCATTACCGTGATACCCACATCGTTTAATTCGCAAGTGTTGTATAATTCCGCCCTGTCCGGATCAATACCTTTCAAAGCTGGATCAAACGATTCCATAAACAGGCTATTGATATCTTCACTTGATGGAAGCATGTCAAAGGCCGGGTTGATGCTGAACAAGATCATCTCAATATATTCGGTCTTAGCCGCTTTGAGCGCCACCTTTGGATTGTGTGAGCTTATACCGATATGGCGTATTGTTCCTTTGGCTTTGAGTTCCAATATGTATTCCAGGTAATCTGAATGCTGTATCATCTCCCACTCTTTCCCGGAGTCCACAAAATGGATCATTCCCAGATCAATATAATCCGTCCCGAGCCTTTCAAGCAGATCCTCAAAAGACGGTTTGACATAGAACATATCCCGGGTTTTGTAATACTGTCCGTCTTTCAGGGTTGAACCTATGTGGCCCTGGATATACCATCGTTCGCGTTGGCCGCTGATGGCTTTGCCGATAATATCACGGGATTTGTGATCCGGCATCCAGCAGTCTATGATGTTGATTCCCCGTGTGCCTGCATAGCGGACCAATTCTACGGACTCCTCTTCCGGATGGCGTTCCAGCCATTCTCCTCCAAAGCCAATCTCACTGACCATCAGTTCCGTCTTGCCCAATCTTCTTTTTACCATAGATAATCTCCTTTCAAATAGAAGCTGCATGCTGTGATTCCCGGCGGGATATTCTTTCTCAGCAATTTCTATAAATTTTTCTTCACAATATGTATATTATACTATACTTGCGTTTGAAGCGAAATGTCTTTTAGGATAGTATTCACTGCGTCGTCTAAAGAAACATCCTGACCAAAAATCTTTTCCGTCATGTACCCGCAGCATCTCGCGTCTGACAATGTCCTGCGAAATCACAAGGGTATTTCTTCCGATTTTCCTTTGAAGCATTTTTGCAACACTTGACTTCCCGCTCCCGGAATTTCCCCTTATTATATAATAAGTGTTGGCATTGTTTGCCCCTCCAATATGCCATATAATAAACTGGAACGGCAAAAAGCCGTTCCGTTCATTTGGAATTATCACAAACGTTTACCAAGAAAAATATCAGGTTTTCCTGTTCCGTTTGCATCGGGCATAACCCCGATAATCTTATATCCCAGCTTCATATAAAAGCCGGCCTGATGGGTACCGGGAGAAAAGTTGGCGATTCTACCCGGTAAATCATCATATAAATCAACATTAGCAAGAGATGTTTCTCCACCGCCTCTTTCATCATCAGCGCCCGCATATATTGTCAAACCACCCTGTTTCCTTGCTTCGCCCTCTAAAGCCGTGACAATTGCGCTGCCAATTCCCTGCCTTCGCTTATCACTGCGAACAGCCAGCGGATGCAGCTCAAAAACATTGCCATTATATGCAGGAAGTATACCGCCCCAGCCAACCAAAATATCATCTTCGACAGCAGCGAGCAAGGTGTTTTCCGGTATCAAAAGTTTGTCTATTTCATTTAAAGCGTGTTGAAGTGTCGGCCAACCAAATGGAATACTATCAGTTAATATTTGAGCTGCCTGAACTACCTGTTTTCTGTTTAATTTAGTCATATTAACAATTTTAACTCTCATCTGAAATCCTCCTTTTTATGGTTTAAGTGTGTCTATATTAACACGGAGGACTTCTCGCCTGAGGTCCACTATCAGATCAGCAAGGATACCTGATGTAAGTCATCCTCCCCACCTCAATTCAGCAGTTCTCGTTGCGTTGATTATAGCAATTAACAGGAAATTTTGCAATATATGGTTAGTAGGCAGTAAGGCTAATAAGTGTAAAAAAACAGCTATGGTCATAATAAAATCTCTATAATCCTTGCCAAGGCAGTATCCCAAGCCCTTGCTTCAATTACTCTTATGTTATTCTTCCTGCACGTATCTGCAATCCATATTCCGTATGCTGCACTTATTTCAGCCCTGTATTGCTGCAATTCGCCGCCTTCTCTTGACAAAAAGTTTTCTATTATTTGAGCTGTATCCGGTTCATATATAAAAACACATTATTCATGAGTTAACCACCTTTACAATACACATTTGCAGAACTACTCTGTCTTTTTCATTATATTGGAATAACTTTGCAAACGGGGAACTCCCAGGTGCTCAGCAAATCTGCTAATTGCAGCGTCAATTGCACCCAGCATTTCATCGGTGATTTCAATTCCAGGTTCCCAATACCAACTCTTTATGGCAAACGGTACACCGGATGTTATCTTCTCAGGTTCAAACCTGGCTACAAACCGGTTTCCGTATATAACCGGCAGAACATAATAGCCATACTTTCTCTTTTCAACCGGAGTGTATACCTCCCACCGGTACTCAAAATCGAATAGTTTCGCCACCATATCCCTGTCCCACAGCATATTATCAAGAGGTGCAAGGAATTTGGCCTTTTTCTCATTTTCCCTATAATTGAAGAAGTTCTCATCCTCTTTTGCAATATAGAAAGGAATATTAATTCCGGTAACATAGAATTGTAATATTTCTCCTTCTTCATGCAGGATCTTTATTGCAGATTTTCTTTTGCGGCTGTCAGATATATAATGTCCTAACCAACCACTGCCGTTTCTTTCCCATAAGGCGCCAACACTCCTGATTCGTCTTTTTGTATACCATTTTAGAAACTCTTCTTCATTTTCAAATTCATAATTGAAGCAATACTCTTTTGGTATAATGTTTGAAGTGAAATCGAAATATTTCAGTATCCCTCTTTTTTCCGCAACGCACAATTCTCCTGTACTATAAAGGTAATCGAGCGCGGCGCTTGATAATTTTTTGTGCCCCCACCTGCTGTTCCTGCTCACTCCTATTGAAATATCCTTTGTTCCCGTGATTCCGTTCTCTCTTATATGTTTTCTTATATCGTCCAATAAATCAAGTGCTTCCAATTGACCACGGTAAGCTAATACGTATTTGGTCCTTTGCGCATGAGCCTCCCGTATTTTAGAAAACAGGGGATAGTCCTCAACCATGTATATGTTCATCTCTTTATCATATCCGTCAATCAATACATGCTCTTCATATAAAAGGCTGTGCAGCATTTCCGGCTTATATTCCAGTACCCTGGACTGCAAAACAAGATCCGGATTCCGGCCAACTACATTCAGGGGATCATACTGTATACTGCTTACTCTTTTGAAATATTTTATAACCCCGTCTTTCCCTGTGAAATTTTCACAGTCGTTCAAATTATGGTAATTAATTAAGAATTGCCGCAGTTCTTCTTTTGAAACTATCTCTTTCATACGCACCTCTCTGCCAATGATATAGCAAAAATCCATTCAAAGTATATATTCTATCAAATCATAAAATCTTGTGTCATGGTTTCCTTGCAAGCTGCAGGTCTATAGTTATTAATATTTCTAGCCATGAAAATATACCATGTTTAAGACAGCTTTTTAATGTATCCATAAATTTTCCCTCCAAAATTAAAAACAAAAACGCCGAAAAGAATAACCGCTCCGCCAATCACTGTCGCCCGATCCGGAATCTCGCCGGCAATCAAATATCCTAGAATACTTGTAATGAAAGGAGTAATGAACATATAGTTGCTGACCTGGGATGTTTGTCTTGCCTTTGCAAAAGCTTTTGACCATGAAACATAAGCAATTGCACTTGAAAATATACCTAATACAGCGATATAAACCAATTGGATACCCGGAGCACGTGAAATTTCTTTTACTGAAGCGGGAAGAAATATTGCGAGTAATATCGTACCAAAGAAAATACTAAACGTGGAACTCTGCAGTGCAGTATACGACTTCGTGAGTAAGCGCTGCAGCAGATTATAAATGCTCAATAATAATGCCGCAAAGATTAACCATAACAAACCTACATTAATGGAAAACACACCGTCTATCAAGGTTAAGACTAACACGCCTGCAAACTCTATAATAATAGCAGCCCATTGGATGCCATATATTTTTTCTCTGAACACAAACCGGGCCAATAAAGCGGTTATAACAGGGACTGTAGCAATTACAACACTTCCGGTTGCCGCTGTCACAGTTTCTTCACCTTTATTGAAAGCAATCATGTATAAGAAGAATCCAACTGCCCCGGCAGCCAGAAACCACGGAAGATCAGCTTTATTTGGCAGTTTCATTCTTGTATGGACTGCAATAGCCGCTAAGGTGCAAGATGCCGTAAAATATCTCAGGAAGCCCAATGAGAAAGCAGAAAAATATTGTAACGCCATCTTGGTCAACACATATGCCAATGACCAAAAAATGATTGTTGTCATTGCATAAGGATGGAAACTATCTCTTAACCTCATATTACTACCATACTTTCCATTAGGGTAAAATCTTAATCAGCTTTTGAGCTCCGCCATTCAATAATGGCAGCTTTTTTTGTTTTCCGACAAGAAACAGTGCGAATGGTGTATAAATAACAAACAAGGCACTCTTTGTATGATGCCTTGTTCGTTGCTTCGTAAATATAATTTGGAATAATCAGATTGACATGATGTTTATTTATTACCACATCTCTTACATACTTTTATTCCACCGTTATCCGTAATTTTATCCCATAGTAACTTGACACCGGTTCTGTTACAGACAGGACAAGTACCTCTCCAATTAGGTGTACTTTTAATATTCTTGCCTCTCTTTGTTTTTGCCATCACAATCCCTCCTTTCTATCGTTAAGATTGTGCTTTTCCTCTTCTGTGGATCCATCATGTGTATACATATCATACTTTTCAGCATCCCAAAATACTTCTTTATTCAGGGGTTTTCCACCAGTTCAAATCCTGAAGAAGGAAATCATTCGCCATATATATGATCACAAGCACTTTGAAGCCCTGGCCTGCCAATACCTTTTAGCAAGAATAATTTCAAATCATTGTTATCCCTATTATAAAACCATGAAATTCTTAATGCAAGAAAATCTTTATTTTAATGGCTGATACATTTGGTTGCAGTATATGGTATAAATACAAAAAGTAATTTGTACTTTCAGGGAAAAATTAGAACAAAGATTATATATAACCAGGTGTTCTGTATGTTAAGGAATATAGCTGCAATTTATATCTTTTCCGATCAAAAGTATTTATCCAATTCCACTGTATGCAGCCATTGATCATCTTTATAAACGCGCATACAACCCGATGAAATTTCATCAATCAGCGCCACTTTTCCATCAATCCGGCCAAATTCCAATTTTATATCATACAGAGTCAATCCTTTTTCCATTAAATCATCACGGATTATTCCGGTTATTTGTTTGGTCAGGGTTTTAATTTCATCGTATTCAGATTTGCTCATAATGCCCAGGATATCAAGTGTATCCGGAGTTATCATAGGGTCTCCCCGATCGTCATCTTTTAAGCTGGCTTCAACCAAAAAATCCAGATCCTGTCCTTCTTCGCAGTAATCCCCATATCGACGAATAAAACTGCCTGTTGCCTTAAGCCGGCAGATAACTTCCACCCCTTTACCGAAAAATGTAGCCGGTTTAACCGTCATGGTTCCCGCATCCAGGTCACTGTCGATATAATGGGTTAATATGCCGGCAGCATTAATTTTTTCAAAGTAATACCTGGTTACACGCAAGGATGCCAGTCCTAATCCTTCGATTGTAGCGCCTACCTTGTTTCCGCCCGGATCGAGCTGCCCGTCCTCGCCAACAGTTGCAGTATCTTTAAACTTGAGCAGGATGTTGCCATCTTCCAAAGCATAAACATCCTTTGTCTTTCCCTCTTTTATCAGTTTCATTTAGTTCTCCTCCTTCAATGTATATTAACACTCTTTGATTATATTTTGTTTTCTACATGTTTTTCAACTATTTTTCAACAACATCATAATTTTTAGGTTATACTTATTTCATTGGTTGTCTTTAAACAAAGTGTTTAATTTTTTCCGGTAAATTAAGTATATCATTATTTATTCCCAATGGATAAAGTTTAATATCTTTTTAATAGAGAAAGTGGTATACATCCTCCATTTCATAGATCTGCTGAAGAGTGGCAATCTGCAGGGCTTTTTGCTCCGCTGTTTTGGCAAATTTGTACCATTCCACCAACCTGTAGCCGTACATGAAAAGAATCAATTCCTTAACATGGAAAGATTTTATGTGTGATATGTCTACGTATTCTGAAAAACCCTTGTAATAAGCCTTTATACATCGTTCATAATTTTCAGCCATATGAGTAATATCAGCTTCATCCGCAATCAGGCTGGCAATATCTTCACCCAGGTATCCCCAGCCGGTGGTATCCCAATCAATTAACCGGATTCCTCTGTCTGTATAAAGTATATTTGCCACCCAAAAATCCCTGTGGCAAAGCACTACCGGCAGCTGCTCTATATTTTCCCATATCTCATCCGAGTGTTCATCCAAACCGATGAGCATATCGCATAAATGCCCTGGTATTTCACATTCTTCCGCACGTATATAATCATATACCTCATTCCATGATTTATAATGTAAATAATGATTCTTAATATAGTCTTTTCCACTAAGATTTGAAAGCGTATCCAGCACCTCGGGCTGCTGCGCATGAAGCCTGCCTTGAAACCGGCCTAGTTCCTCCGCTATATGCTCAAGCATTGCACCGGTAAGATTTAACCCCGTTACCCCCTCAACATATTCCATCCATATATGGGTTTCATCTCCGAGAATTTCAGCATGATAACATTTTGGCCAACGAAATGAATCTGAAAATACTGTATCAAGGTTTTCCGCGTAAAGATCATACTCTCTGCGCCACGAATCAGGGTCGCCGTAGCGTTCCCACTTCTTTTGCCTCTTATAAACAACTTTGAAAGGTAATTCCTTCCCCTTTAGTGTTCTGGCCACTCCATATACAAGCATTACCTCTCCGACAGTTCCACCATTGAGCAGTTCTGATTTAAATCCTGCTTCAACAATTTCCCGCCCAAAAGCTTTCTCCAATACCTCTAAAAGTACCTCTGGCGTATTTTTTTCTATTCTTTTCATACTTACAATTTCCTCTTTCCATTTTCTGTGTTTCTTGTATCCTTGTTTCGCAAATTAACACTTCTGTCAGACGTAAATTTTTTTCACGCTTGAGCTTCAGGTAGCTTTCCCAGCGTTCTAATGATAATTCACCACTTTCTATTGCCATTTTTACAGCACAGCCCGGCTCTGTATCATGCCTGCAGTCAGAAAACCTGCAGTTTGCAAAGTATCTCTCAACATCCTCAAAGGCTTCATTAAGGCCTTCGGGCACAACCCGCATACCCACTTCACGTAAACCGGGAGTATCTATAATAATTGAGCTGTTTGAAAGTACGAACATCTCCCGGTGGGCAGTGGTATGCCGCCTGCGGCTGTCCTTTTCACGAATTTCACTGGCAGACATCACCTCGTGACCCATCAAGGCATTAAGAAAAGTTGATTTGCCGACGCCGGATGAGCCAAGCAATAGAATTGTTTTTCCCGGTTTCAGATAATATTCCAAAGCCCCCAATCCATATCCTGTTATTGCACTTATTGGTTGAACATTAACACCTACAGCAGCTTCTTTGTTAGTATCCAGAAGATCTTCGTGATTTTCTGCAAGATCAGCTTTTTTCAATAATACAACCGGAACAGCGCCTGACTGGCATGCCAGGGCCAGGTATCGTTCCCTTCTATCCACTGTAATTTATCAAAATAAGGCCGGCAAAAAGGCAGCAATAACAGCAAATACAATTGCCGGAAGCATATTTGCAACTTTTATTCTTTTGCCCCATACAAGGTTCAACCCAACACAGAATATAAGGATTGAACCGACAAGCGAAAGATAATCCATAGCCAAATCTGTCATTATTGGCTTTAACCAAGACGCAAGAACCGTTATCAGTCCTTCGAATACAAAAACCGGAATGGCAGAAAAGATAGCTCCTTTACCAATGGAACAGGTCATTACCATAATGATAATGAAGTCCAGTACTGTTTTGGTTGCAAGTATCGACCAGTTGCCGGTTATTCCATCCTGAATAGCGCCCACGATCGCCATAGCTCCGATACAAACGGTCAATGACGCTGTTACAAAGGCATTTACAAATATATTGTCTCCTGAATTCCCGGTTTTGTGTTTCAGCCATTCGCCAAATTTTTCAAAATAATTTTCGATATCGATGATTTCACCTATCAGCATACCAAGTGCAAGGCAAAGGGTTACAAGCATCGCCTGCCCGCTGCTGATAACTCCGTCATTGATGGTGAGCATTCCTTCCATAGCCCCGGCTATCCCGATAAACAGAACACTTATTCCGCAGGCCATTTTCAAAGATTCCTGGTGTCGATCTTTTAGCAGTTTACCAAAAAGTATCCCGGATAATCCGCCAACCACTATTCCTGCTGTATTGATTATTGTTCCCAGTCCAATCATGTGCCACCTCTAAAAGAAATTATTTAGTTTCAAACTATACCCCTGGGTTTCTTTTCGGGCATCCAAGCCTGTAACCGCATATCCCGGCTTACAACAATTATTAATAAACCAGATTCTGCAATAAAGCCTTAACCTCAGATCTTTTCGATAATAAAAAGTATTCATTACACTTCAGGGTGAAGCGTATTTTCTTCATCCTTGTGCTATCAGCAAAGCCATCAAAAACTCTACTATAAATTATAATCATTTCAATATCAATACTTCCTGAAATTTCTTTACTTTTTTGCATCTATGAAAAATAGGTGATATACAATATCAATATAACCTTCATTCAATATACGTTCATGAATATACATAAGCTCTTTTTCATATTTTTTTGCCGTAAATTCAGGGAACACCCAGGGGAAAGCTTTAACATATATACCCAGTGCCCCAACATCATAGAACCTGATAAAACTAATATCTTCAAGTGAACTTACAATTTTGAAATTGTTCTTTAAAAACTCATTTTCTGCATATTTTAAATTCCAGTTTGAAATCTCCAGGCCCTTGTTATCAAGCAGTTGTATTAAATTGGCAATCGTTAAGCTTCCAACCTGCTGGGTAATAAAATGCGCATCATCTGCCAAAATGCGATATATCTCTTCCAGGCAATATGCTTCATGCCTGTCTATAATTAAGTCGAAAAAGCCATCGTCAAAAGGAAGGTTGCTATTATATGGGGGGCCATCATCACCATCAACTTCTATCACCTGTATTCCAAGAGGCTCAAGGTTTTTCTTTGCTATTTCCACATTTGGCTTGTATCCTTCTGTTGCATATGTTTCTTTGGGTAAAGGTGCAAACCTGGATAATTTTTCTCCTCCACCCGTTCCTACATCCAGCAGCCTTTTGGCATTGTACAGATATGGCCTTATCTTGCTGAAATAGTTCCATTTTACCGGAACTTCCTGCATTCTTCCTGTTTCCGTAATATAAGAAAATTCCCATCCGGAAAAATCAAAACTGTCAATTTCATCCATTAATTGTTCAAAATAATCCAATATCATCTCCCTTTCATAATTAATATAATTACAAGATAAATATGATCCTTCCTGTAAATTGAAGCAAACCAACATATTATACTAACGTGATTCGCTAATAAAACATTTGCTGCATACTGGAATAAGTCTCTTCATAATGAGCTTCCCCTTGAGACCGGCGCATCCTGTTAAATCATATTATATACGTACAGGCATTAAATTCAATATATTTACATTTATTTTCTGGCACTCATCTTTCTGGAAGCATGCACAAGATATAACACTATAAAAAGCAAACCAACCGTAGCTTTACCTGTCAGCCAATTAACTCAAAAAGATTTTTGCAAGGTGATAGCGAAACTGCCCATGGAAGGAAATCGATCAAGCATCAAACTTAATTAATGAACACAGTCAATCATTATTCCGAATCTTTTCTATCATTCATTATAATAATATAAACAGCTTGTTTTCGCAGGACTGCTTAAATCGATAAGGTTGTACTTTCTGCCCGTGTGGTTTTTATCTGTGATATTATTACAAATAATGGAGGTCGCTGATTCATGATTTTATATGTTACCCGGCATGGCGAAACCGATTATAACGCACAAGGCCGTTACTCTGGCAGTACCGATGTTCCTCTGAATGAAACAGGCATCAGGCAAGCGAAGGAACTCGCCAAGAAACTCTCTGTTGTTAAGTTCGATGTAGTTGTAAGCTCACCAATGCTTCGCGCAAGACAAACAGCCGACATAGTTTGTGATGTGCTTAACATGGATTACATTATATACCCTCAATTTGCCGAGAGAAATGTAGGCGTCTATGAGGGCCTTACGAGGGCAGAGATAATAAAACACTACCCCGATTTATGGGCAAGGAAGTGTACATCACAGCTTGACGATGCTCCAACCGGCGGTGAGACCATCCGGCAGGCTTGTGCCAGAATAGACGAAGGCATGGGAAAGCTTAAGCGGGAATATCCGGATAAAACAGTCCTGCTGATATGCCATGGATTTACGTCACGAGCCGTCAACAGGTATTGCAACAATATCACGATTGAAGAGATGGCAAGCTCTAGCTTGAAAAATTGCGAAATTGTAAAGTATATTATTTAGTAATAGCTAGCCTTGCCGTTATGTTTTTTCAGCTCCTTCTCAGCACCGCCGGACCATCCGTATGTTCCAAAGCTAATTGCTGCCTTTGCTGTAATTCTCTTTCTGCCGCCGTTTCTCCACTCTCTTCCTAAACTGCACATAAACCTGCAAAAGTTATCTCCAATCACGCACTTTTATTTTTCAGCAAGACTGCCAGGTTGCGAGGCAGTACTTTTGTAAAACCTGCATAAAAGCCCGATGCATTTAGCTTCTCAGCAAGTGAATCAGAATACGGTTCATCTTCTTTATGCATCAGCAATTCTTTCGTCTCTTCCTCTGAGAACGTGACTCCTTTAATGATATTATCCTTATTATGAGAATTGCCCGGGCAGCAGTCCTGACATTTCATGCATCCGATTAGAGAATTATGGGCATTTTCAGAAAGCCACTCCGGAAACTCTCCGGGAACCTCATTCATCGCTGTTAAGCAAGTAAAAGCGTTTATAATTCGTTGATCAGGTTCAATTGCATTTGTCGGACAAGCGGTTACACAGGCACTGCATTTTTCGCACAAATCCATTCGCCGGGCCGGAAACCAGGCAGCTTCATCACAAGGGAGATCGGAGATATACGTAAGTATCCGGATATAGCTGCCAAATTCCTCATGGAAACAAAGATTATTCCGTCCATACAAGCCAAGGCCGCTGCGAACAGCCAACAGTTTCTGCGGAAGCTTATCAAAAAGCGCTGCCCTGTACCCAAAAGGTTCTAAATAGGCATTTATATACTGCAATACTTCATTATCTTTATAACCATAATCCAAGTATTGCGGTGGTACCATAAAATAGATCAATTTGCCATGATAGGTAAACCCAATCATAACTTTTGGGCTGGGTGCAATCACTGCGATCAAAGAACATGGTTGGAAGCCAAGATCATCCGGAATAGCCATTGAACCTGCCATCCAGTCGCTAAACCCGTGATACTTATTCGTTTTTAAAGCTTCCATTTCATACTTCAGTTCACCAAAACGTGAAATGGGTACAACGGCGCCTCTGTCTCCATGTGCAGCAATTTCTTTCAAAAGACCACTATACATATTTTACCTCCTATCCCCTTGAGGGCTAAAATACGCAGGTATACAGAGCAAGCATTAAAATTAATTACTCATATGTATAACCTGGTTTTATATACAGATACTTTTCATTCGGAGCAATATCCACATCCCAAACCTTTTCTTTCCATTCCTCTTCCGGGATCTCCTTAATGGCAACAAATACACTTGATATGCTGCATCCAAGAATTTCAACCAAATCTTCTGCAATTTTATCAGCACATTTTTTCTTTTGCTCCTCTGTTCTTCCGGGATAACATTTTATTTCTACATGTGGCATATCAACACCTCCGAAATATTAATATTTATATTGTTATAACAGAAGCAGACAATTATATCAAGAAGTATTTTTCTATTTTTTGCTAATTCCTCTTCTAAACATATTTTTCTTGCATTTTAGCCCTTTTGAAGTAATGCCAGCTCCCAACAACTGCTACAAATTCCCAACCCTGCATGCCATATTCATATAACTGCCTGGCTGCAGCCTCGCCAAGGCCCCAAATAAAGACATATTTACGTTCGTACAATTTCATTTCTATCCTCCTTTCCCACAGCAGGGGTTTGTAAAGCTTGATCAGCATACATTACAGCAAGATAAAAGAATGCACTGATACTCAGCCTTCTTTATATTTAATTGCATGATAAATGTCTCATATTCTTCTATATAAACAACAATTTTTTACAGTAATAAAGCTTTTGCAAGAATAGGTCAACTATAAATATCCTGACCGGATCCCATGAAAATACAGGAGTTCCATAAATAAAGCGGCACAGCCTGATCGGTAATTTGGCTGTGCCGCTTTATTTATCTCATAATAAAATTATTCTACTACCTTATTCTTCATCATTTTAATAAGTTTCAAAACTCCATCTTCCACCTTAATGAGATCTTCTTCCCTGGGTGCCCCTTGAAACTCCACGGATTCGATGAAATCCCAATCCATCCTGTTTCTTTCAACGATTTCCTTTAATTCCTTTTCTGCGCCACCGGACCATCCGTATGATCCAAATCTAAATGCAGCTTTACCTGTAATTCTCTTTCTTCCGAGTTCATCTAAAGCTGCTGCAACCGGCGGGAAAAGCTTGTACTCATATGTTGGTGCTGCAATGATTATCCCTGCAGATTTAAAAACCGTTGCGACCATTTCACTATCACTTTTCAGCGGCATTTCCACCTTGTTATACCTGACGCCTTCTCTTTGAAGTATTCTTTCAACGTAACCAACCGCTTTTGCAGTCATTCCGTACATGGAGCCCCACAATATAGTGATCTCATTCTTGCCTGCTCCTTCAGCATAAAGAGAAAACCTGGAATAATCATCAATTATTTTTTGTGGATTTTTTCTGTAAACCGGGCCATGGCCAGGGGCTATTGTATTTATTTCCAGTGATTTTGATTTCTCAATTGCCTTTCTCAAACTAGGTGTAAAAGTTGCCATTACATTGGAATAATACCTTATTCCTTCAGATTCAAAGAAGTCTGTCTCTTCAGGCGTAAGCTCATCATCAAAACAATGGTCCCCCATCCTGCCAAATGCTCCAAACATATCGCATGAAAAGAGAGTTTTCGTACTTCTCTCATAAGTGTACATGGTATCCGGCCAGTGAACGTTTGGTACCGGATGGAAACTCAAGATTTTACCTTTTCCAAGATCTAAATTGTCTCCCTCTTTCACAATCCTTATTTTGTCTTCACCATAGAAGGATGTTACCATCTTTGCAGCTTTGTCAGTACAAATTATTGTAAAGTCATCCTTGATTTTTCGGAAGTTTGAAATCCAGCCGGAATGGTCCGGTTCCATATGATTCACGATCAAATAATCTATATTGTCAGGTTCAACTCCTATTTCTTCTAAGTTTTTATAAAGGGTTTCGGGTATACCGTCCCAACCGATTACACCGTCAATTATTGCAGTCTTTTCACCCTGAACAATATATGAGTTAAGCGTTACCCCATTTGCGATCTCCCAGATTCCCTCAAACAGTATATCCTCAACATTCATAGTCAGCATATGTATTCCGTCCGCAATTTTCTTTTTCCTCATACCTCATCCTCCTTGAGCAGGTGTGTCACATATTATTCAGCCGGAATTGAATTCTATATTTCAAAAAAACCATATTGTATGCAACGCTGCTTAATCTATTCTATCTTTAAGTCAAAACCTTGTTTGCGGACAACATTCAGCATTTCCTGGCGCTTAGGATTAGATTGCTTAAACCTGCTGACCACCTGGTTGCTGAAACTGTCAACCGTCCTGCCGGGCTCACGCAGGTCATAATAAGTACGCATTTCTTCATCGTATTCCTTTGTTTCATCAAGATAACTCCCGAAAAATGTATATGTGTTTTCAAAAACCCTGAGCCTCATTTCCATTCTGGGCTTAAGCTGCGGATTCTGATTAGGATACCCCAAACCAAGGCCTACAACCGGGAAGGTTAATTCCGGCAATTCCAGCAGTTCGCAAATTTTCTCTGAATCATTCAGGATACTTCCAAAATATACCGTCCCTAAACCCATGGATTCTGCTGCCGTTACAACGTTTTGAGCCATTATGCATGCATCGGTGAACGCCGCAAAAAAGCGATCCATATCATTAGCAGTTCCTGCAGAATAACCCTTTTCTTTTGCTATTTGATAATTCCTATATAGATCTACAATAAAAATGAGAAGCTCAGGAGCCCTTGCCACATATTCCTGGTTGCAAATCCCGGCAATCTTGCTTTTAAGTTCCGGATCTGTAATGCGGATAATAGAACAGGCCTGCATGCCGGTAGATGTTGCCGTACGCCTTGCAACTTCCATCAGCAGATTAAAATCCTCATGAGTTATTTTCTGATCCTTAAATTCCCTGATCGTACGATGCGCAAGCTGAGTTTTAATCGTTTCATTTATACTTTTCATTATGTTCCTCCCCTGCTTCCTTTAGTTGAAAAATCATCATCGCCACACTTCACCCGTTAACCCTTCAAGAATCGATCCACAAGCCCAGGGCATCAGGGCAAACCATGTACTGGCAGGCGTCCCGTCCGGATAGCGTTCTGTCAGTAAACCTTCACTATGGCAGAACCGTTCGGACATCCAGCCCTTCCTGCCGTAGCCGTATTCACGATCTACAATCATATGGCACTGGCAGCTCCAAAGAATCGTGTCCTCCATCCGGCTCCGAATATATTCATCTTCCTGCCTGGACAGGAAATAGGCCATTTCATCAATCACCGATGAAGACATAGGATGAATGTGCGGATTAGCTACCGAGGTAATGCTTCCTCCGCAGCTGGACCAGCCAACGGTACTAAGCGGCGGCACTTTAATCGGCGAGTTGTAACAGAATTTAAAGGTGTATTCATAATACAGCGCATCACGTAAATGCATAAGCAAGTACGCTTCATCGGTAATCTCATGAAGATAGCGGACCGCGCGGATATATGCAAGAATACCTTCAGAGTCAATATTCTTTTCAATATCCAGAGGACCGCCGTAACACTCCTGATGGCGGATATATGCATCATGGTAATGGTTTTCGCTTTGCAGCAGCGAAGGCAGGTACGTTCTGTCACCCGTGAGATATGTGTAATATGCTGCTGCCGCCAGACACCATGCACCGGAAAAAGAATCATATTCCAGCCCTGCGCCTGTTTTTTCAGAGAAGACGTAAGGATATTCCCCATCTGCATTGCGGCTTTTTTCTGTCTGTGCAATAACTCTCTTTGCAAAATCCATCCAGCTGTCATGGCTGATATTCCGTTCTCGTTTTTCCCATGCGTATGCCTTCAGAATAAGGTACACACTCTGTCCCACCAGGTAGGAAGCATGCCCCGGTGTCCGCTGCCGGTCGTACCACCAGCCCCGATTGCTCCATTTGCCGTCCTGTTCTACCAAATAAGGAAGATTGTTCTGCTCATTGATGGAATAACGAACAATATGTTCGATACAGTCCAAAGCCTGCTGACGCATAGTTTCATCCTTCAGACGTAAAGCCGAAGTAAGCATCGGCACTGCTGCAGCAAGGCCGTTTGTCCATGCAATTGAAGGCAGCAGATTATACTCGAAATGATCCCCTTTATCAAATACAAAACAGGCATAGGAATGTTGTTCCGGAATCCATGCATCGCGTGCAACGGCAGTTGCTATATCGCGGACTGTCTCCTGTACACTGCACAAGCGGCGAGGGGATTCATGATATTCCCAGTAAACCCACTTCAGGGCGTCATGGAGTACGCGCTCGTCGTCTCCCGGTATATCAAAACAGTATATCCGAACAACAATCGTTTCACCCTGTTCTATGTTAAAACAGTTTTCATCCAATGGTGCACGTGGAAATTGCTGAAATGAATGAAGGAAAAACCACGGAGCATTCTCATAGCCGAGTGTATACCAGACTTCGCCAGATTCCAGGGAACAACCAAAACCTGTGTATTGGTCAAATTCTCCCTGTATCCCAGGCTTCCACGGTTTCCTCTGGTTATCGGAATAAACAAAATAAGGAGATGCTGCAAAACCGATCAGGCGTCCGTTTCCGTAAGCAAAGGCACAGGGATGTGAAAGCCGGTCACTCCGCACCATCCACCAGGGAGAAGTGGGAAAATGCCCGTTTTTACGGAGGCGCGGGCATTTGCTGGCCACTGACAGCGGCGCCTCCCCCCGGTTGGTGCCGTACATAAAACCGGGCAGGAAAAACCGGGGCTCAGATGCATCCACAGATAGTGAAATGCGAATCACACCTCTCCAAAGTGAGCTGCCGGTATTCTTTATCCGTATACATACCTGGTATGGACTTCCAGATGAACCATCACCCTGCTCACAGATTACAGATGCAGATAAAAGCTGTGGTTCTAAAGGCAAATACTCTGTGCCTTCCCCAATAGGACGTGCAGTAATAATAGGCATAATCATTTTTATTTTCCTCCTTCTTTTCTTATTCTTTAGCGCTTTATCTTTCATATCTCTTTTTGTATATAACTATCTCAGGGTCTGAACCATTGCATTTGATTTTATGAAGCTCTCATATCCCGTATTTCGCCATAAAGTTTGTTACAATCCCCAGCTTATATACAGCGGATAATTCAGAAAGTACTGACTTAACATTATCTCCAGAATTTCACCATGTCTTTCTTGCTTTCTATGTTAAAAGCAACTATTTTGTGCAGCAAATCGTAATCTATATTATCTGTCCATTTAATTCTGAATATCCCTTTTGTATACGAATATCCTGCTTTTTCTATTTCCCTCTTAAAATGTTCAATAACTTCTGACTCAGGCGCTGCAGCTATGTGATTTTTTGCTATGCAAAAAGCAATAATAAAAGTCCCATGATCAGTGAACATAGGCTGGTTCCACTTGATTTCTTCCTTGAGTTGAGGAAATGCACTTTTGATATAATTCAGGATGCCTTCCATCCTCTCTCTTTTAGCCGGATCATCGATACTGTCTAAGTAGGCTTCAAAACCTTTCATAATGTTCACTCCCTGTTTTTTGCTTAAGATAAACCGGCCAGCCGTAAACCTCCGATGTTGCACCCAAAGATTCCTTTCATTTCAGCTAAATTTTCTACAATATATACAGGTTCATATTCTTCAAATTCTGTTCTTTCAGTGTTCCCTGTCAAAGCAGCAATGATATCGACTTGTGCATTCTTTGCATTCTTGGCATCGATTAATAAGACTGTACTTTATACTAAACACGTGTTTAGAACCCCCCCACCCATCATATTCTCCATTTATATATCATTTCCTTTTTGCTGAGATACATTTTTTTGATGAATACTTTATGTTATTCTTTCTCCACAATAATCAGTGGAATAATCATCTCGTCTTTTGTAAGTCCCGCATGAGAAGCAATAAAGGCCATCAAGTAAAATAACCACCACATTCTTATAGTTTTTCCAAGGCAATGATCGAGGAGTTTAAGCGTTCCACCATTAGCAGGGAGCCCCCATTTTTTCAGAATTGAATTTGCAAGATTAGCAATTGAATTATTGTAATCCGGATAGATAATATTCATTTTTATGTCACCCCATATATACAGAAAAAACACTTATCTGAAAAGAAAAACAGCATCAAAAACAAATCATTCAAAACATTTTGCTTGCCATCTGTTTTAGTCTGGAATAGTTCATCGAAAAGAAGTAAATGTTGCAAAAGATAAACCAGATAAATAAAGGGATTGCTTATGTTTTTTGCTATTGCAGGAATAGTTCCATCATTAAGAACAAACGTACACTTATTCTTTTAAATCATATCCCTTTGCCGTAAAAGCTTCTTTTATTCTTTCCATGGGGATATGCTTCATAGCAGCACCCTTGGGGATAGTCATAAATCTGCCCGCTGTATTCAGTATACCCGGATTTGTAATATTTTCAAACCCCAGGTCTTTCATGATGGTTACAACTTCGGGATGCTCCTTGCATATTTCATAGACGCTTTTGGATAAATCAATAACTTTTTTCAAGACACCGGCCCCCTTTTGTTATCTTGTTTATTTATCCCCTCTCATCATCCTTCAGAATTCGGTCATTATCCAATATAAGGCTGAGAACTTGTCTCCGTATTCCGATTACCCTTGTCCCTTTCAACCGGCTTGGCCGGGGCAGCACAATAATACAGGGTTGGGCTCTCCCAATCAATTTTGAGAAAGCCCTTTTTTAAGCATAACGCCAATTCGGTGAAATAAAGATTTATAATATCTTAATATGTTAAAACCACTGCCATCAAAACAAGAGGCTCATCGCCTGTATTCTCTATCGAATGGCCTGCGCCATCTCCTGTAAGCACTGCATCTCCCACAGTTACTTCCTGTTCATTCCCATTATCATTAACCAGGCCTTTGCCCTTGAGAATGAAATAGATTTCTTCCTCATCAATATGTTCATGAAATCCTATAGAACATCCCGGCTGCAGCTCAATTATTGCGCAAACCCTGCAATGACCTTTTAATTCGTCCGGGGTAAACAGATGAGTCATTTTCGTGGTTCCCTTACCATCCCTCAATTTTTCAATATTCTGGATTTTCATTTCTTCTGGTTTCTTTATCATGTTTTGTGCCTCCTATATTTTTTACAGATATTATATAACTAAAAAATATGCTTTACAATAATTTATCATCCCATACGTTGAAATGTTTTAATTGAACATTAGTTTTCTCCATGTAACAAAAGCACTCTCAATTCCCATCCGTAATATGACAATTTAAGCAGATAATGTTGAATTATATATTTACCATGATATAATTATATGTAGGAAGAATTATCCTAATATATTTTACAATTATAGGGGGGTTTTTCATGAAATACTATGTGGATGTAAATGCTGCGAGAGACGGCGACGGATCTATTGAAAGACCATTCAAACGTATCAACGACGCCGCAAAGGTAGCGCGTCCCGGCGATGAAATACTGGTAGCGCCGGGAATTTACCGGGAATATGTAGATCCGGTTCATTCCGGAACCGAAGATGCCCGTATTACTTATGTCAGTACTACACCTCTTGGCGCTGTGATTACCGGTGCAGAACAGGTAAAAAGCTGGAAACATTACAAAGACAATGTATGGGTATGCCGGATCCCAAACAGCTTTTTCGGTGATTACAATCCCTATACAACTATAGTTTATGGAGACTGGTATTTTGCTACACCAAATAAACACACCGGCTGCGTTTATTTAAATGACAAGGCAATGTATGAAGCCACAACTCTGGAAGAATGTATCAAAGGCGAAGTCTATGAATGCAGCTGGGTACCGGAAGAATCTATCTATAAATGGTATACCGAACAGGATCCAGACACTGATGAAACAATCATTTATGCCAATTTCCAAGGGTTGAATCCAAACGAGGAAAATGTAGAAATTAATGTACGCCGCAGGTGTTTCATGCCTTCCAAAACAGGAGTCAGTTATATTACAGTAAGAGGATTCAAAATCGATAAAGCTGCCACCACATGGGCACCGCCTGCAGCTTTCCAGGATGGTATGATCGGTCCTCACTGGAGCAAAGGCTGGATCATTGAGGATTGCGAGATTTCAAACAGCAAGTGTGCCGGCATTTCTTTAGGCAAATATTATGACCCTGACAACGACCATTATTTCACAAATAAGCATGTAAAGAGTCCAACCCAGATGGAACGTGATGCGATTTGCCGCGGTCAGTATCACGGTTGGTTGAAAGAAAAAGTTGGCAGTCATATAGTTCGTCGATGCAACATCCATCACTGTGAACAAGGCGGTATTATCGGCCGGATGGGCGCCGTGTTTAGCATAATTGAAGACAACCATATCCATCATATAAACAATATGCAGGAGCTCGGCGGAGCGGAAGTTGCCGGTATAAAACTTCATGCGGCCATTGATGTGCTCATGCGCCGCAATCATATCCACCATTGCACAATGGGAATCTGGTGCGACTGGGAAGCTCAGGGCACACGTATAACCCAGAACCTGCTTCATGATAATCAGCGGCCTCCATATGCTAAAAGGCTTGAAGGCGGTATGAATTCCCAGGATCTGTTTGTAGAAGTCAGCCATGGTCCCACTTTAATTGATAACAATATCCTGCTCTCAGACGTCAGCGTGCGTTTTGCAACACAAGGCGTAGCTATGGTACACAACCTTATCTGTGGTGCATTTACTGCCGTTGGCGGTGGAACCGGTTGGCGTTATACACCATACCACATACCGCACCGTACAGAAGTGATGGGCTTTATGACCATTCTCCATGGTGACGATCGTTTCTACAACAATATATTTATTCAGAAGTGGCCATCTGAAGATTATGTGATCCATAACGATCATGACCCGGAACGCACTATTAGGGAAAACAGGCTTGCAGGCACACACACTTTCGATGAATATCCAACTTATGATGAATGGATTGCACAGTTCGATTTTACCCAGCGTCCAAACATGAGAGCTCTGGAGCCTGTTCACTTTGGTCATCTGCCAGTCTGGAGTGAAGGAAACGTATATCTGAACGGTGCTAAACCATGGAAAAAAGAAGCAAACGCCTTAGTAGTTGAGAAAGCGGATCAGGAGCTTAAGGTTGAACTGGTGGAGAAAGACGGTGAATACTATCTGCGCACAAATATATTTGATTACATCAAGGATTTCGATGTTCGGATGATCAATACCGAAGTGCTCGGCAAAGCTTTCGAACCGGAGCAATACTTTGAGAACGCAGATGGAACACCAATACGCTTTGATTCTGACTACTTCGGGAATCATCGCGGCCTCCAAGTTATCCCTGGTCCATTTGCATCGCCTTCTGATGAAATAAAAGTATTATAACAAATACAAGAATTATAATAAATAGACAATGGACGTCTCGCTTCTGGCACCTCAACCAGCTATATTGATGTCAGAAGGAGACGTCCTTTCATATATGTCCTATAACACCATATACTATGTATATAAACAGTTATATTCATTCTCCATTATCTTCAATCCTTCATAAATATCCTGTCCCAGCACCTCCTGGGCCTTTGCAAAATCAAATCTCTCATGAAGCCGATCATGTACCTTGAGAAAAGCTTTTTTCCCATATTTCCGTATAAACATAGCCTGTGCTTTAGCTGATAATGCTCCATCGTTATCCGGTTTATAGAAGCCTTTTGTACAGCCTTCCAGTTCTGAGCATTCATAACACCCATCTATGTTTTTCTCCCTGCAGCAAACCGCGTTAGGGCATTTCTTGTCCTCGTACAGTGTTGCAAAAGAACAGACATTATACTCTGTCCTGCAGGATCCACACCATTCACCCAAAAAGCAGTGATTGCAGGAAAGCCCACAGTATGCTGCAGGATCCACACCCTTGCGGGCATTACTGCACAACTTATTCTTGATCCTCCGCATCGCCTCTATATGCATGATCCAATGCCTGCTGAACGGCATTTTTATCAAACCGCGAATATCCTTACCGCACCAGTAATCAATAAGCCAAAAAGCATTCTCATTTGTACTGACACAACCGGATCTTACGAGCCTTTCCTTATCCTCATCCGAAAACCCTATCTTCATCTGTGAGTATTCCAGGTTTGTGAGAAATGAGTTGGTAGAGAGCATAACTTCTTTGGCATATTCATATAAAGCTCCGACATTAAGTTTCTTTGAAAATTCTGCTATCTGTTGACCCTGCAGTTCATTACCGGTTGTAATGATAGGCGAACCTATTTTCTTCCGGTAACCGCCGGTCATAAATATTTGTTCATCTCCTGCAATCAGGGTATGGGCCACAATATCCTCAATCCGGAAGATGTGCCATATAGAATATGAAAGTGTTTTGCTATGATAACCCTTTGCTTTTGCAAATGGCATCTGGTAGAACGCCTCGGCAGGATACCCGTTCACAATCTGTGAAACCTGTTCAAACAGCTCTTCACGTAATTCAAGAAGCAGTTTTATCCCATCCCTATATGTCGTTTCTTTTCCAATAAGAACCTGGATCTGTTTATTCTTATCCGACCATTCTTTATTTATTACCTTTCATCCCTTCCCCATATAAAAGATTAATGGATAACAATGTGTCCTCGCTCCCATTAAGATGATACAGCAGTTATTGAGATTTTGTCACATATGAACCGTATTTAAATTTCCGGCAAAAGTTTCATGATGAAAATCATTTATTTTATCCAATCTAAACATCCAACGGATATGACGGAAATCCTGGTTGTCGTAGCCTACTGCCAGCAGTACCTCCCCGTTCCTGAGCTGTATCACCAAATAGAATGTTTTGATATCGTCATTTTTATCTGCGCGATAAATCAACTTTGCCTGATCAATTGCCTTATGGAAATTGTTGGACGAAACAGAAGGCGGAACGAACAGCGTATCTAGCTCCTGTCTGCTGATTTCATAGGGATACAGCACACCTTCCTGGTCCCAGTCTTCTTCGGTAACCTGTTTGCTGTAAAGGCTGTAATCAGATGAGATGCTGAACTGCGGCGCAGTATCCATGGCATAGGTAAAAGAATACATACCTGCTTCATATATAATTTCTTTAACCCGATAAGACTGTCCGTTAATTGATGCCGTAGACCCATGATTAGTTGCCAGCCCTATTCCAACTGCTGCAACGATGATAACCGAAAATAATACTATCCAAAACTTTGGCTTTTTGTAATTAAAAACGTTTTTTATTCTCATTACTACACCTCCTTAAGATCATAAATAAGCTTTCAAATCCTCAGCCTGTTACCGGAACCTTCCAGGCTCGCTTATTCCGTTTTAGCTGACCGGTCTATGAATCTATTATAACATTTATACGGAAACTGTATCCGGCTTTTTATGCCATTTATTACAAGATCTATTATAATACATTATATAAAGGTTTTGTAGCGTTTGATTTATATATGCCAATTACTAAATAGCTAATTTGCCGAATCATCTTTAGCAGTATAGTTTGTTCAGATGATCGCTTTCTATAGCTATGTTTTGGCTTGTAAGCCGGTTTTTGCTTACAAGCCCTTTACTATGCTATTGAGCAGCGCAAATGGCATGACCCATGGATTCATTAGCATGCTGTCATTTTAATGGTTTTCTCATAACAAACTTATCTTCTGTTTCATCACATACAGTGAAGCCGTTTTTCCTGAATAAATCGGCAGGCCCCATGAAATCTTTGGCTTCACTGGTATATTCTTTCAGAGGGTAGGCCTCAACATAATCAAAACCGTCATCAACCGCATCCTGACAGACGCGCTCCAGTAATAACTTTGTAATTCCTTTTCTTCTGAACTCCGGAGCAACCAAAAAACAAAATATGGATTTTACACGGGCGCCTGATACTACATCCCCGGTAGGCACAGCACTCATGAATCGCCGCCAGCAGTAGCATTTTAAACAATCACTTTTTGTATTTGCATTACACCAACCAACAACCTTACCATCATGATAAGCAAGGTAACCCTGTATTTTGTTTTCTTTTATCTTTTTTACAGCATAATTCCTCCTTTTTTCTTTTGATAATAAATAATCAATATTATCAATATCCTGCTCCTCGCTGCACCACCACACGCAATAACATTTGCAATCGTCGGAGTACGGTTTTTCGGAATGAGGTGTTATATCAAAAAAGCGTATATAATCATCTGTAAGATCAGGTGATAATCTCCGTATCTCGATATTCATTTTTTTCCCTCCATTTACCGCTCTATGACCGGCCTTATAATACTATGAGCCTCCATATCTATCTTTAATATTATTAGCTTAAGCATAATCTCTTTGTGAATAATGATATTTACAAGAAGTTTTAGCAATCAATCCGCGGGCCTTCATATTCAATAAATCTTCCTCCAAATGGGCCAATAATATAATCAATAATTTCAACAGCTTTCCTGGGATCAAATTCTTTCGCCTCATAAAAGCCAGTGCCATCTGATACAGTTTAGTGTCGTACTTGCCGATGCAATCAATTAATTTCTCCGTTTTTTCAGGCCATTTTTGATTAAGGGGGCAATAAGCATCCAAAGCTAAAGGAACTACCATTTCATATAGTAGTTTATTCTGATAGCTATCCGCCGGTAATCCTTCAATATCTTGTATATACTCAGTTAATTTAATCCTCGAATTGCCAATCTGAAGCTGTGTTAGCGGCTTTGGCCCCTTTTCCCATAATTGCTTTCCCAACTCTATTAATTCAGAAACTTCTTTATCATTTTCGAATAAAACTGTTCCGCTTGAAAATGCCCGCAAAGTGGTTGCATGGCCATTCTCCATATTTCTCTTCCACTCCCTTGCGGGACAAAAGTATATTTCTGTAATAACACCGGAGAAGTATTTTTTAAAATTCCAGCATTCATCACCTGAGACAATAACGTATATATCAATATCTGAATTTTCATTCCCCTCGGTTATGCCAGTTTTCTACTTCGTTTGGCGCAGGGTACACTGGCGGGATTAACGGTTTTATATGTTTTCCATTAGCCATTGTTCCACAATAGCATAACCAGATGGGCTCATGGATGCATGCTCACTTTGTTCAGATACAGTAAGCCTGCATTTAAATCTATCAGTAAATAATTGCAGGCTTTCAGGAGGCTGCAGATTGCCCTTTATGGAACAGTTTTATAACATCTTTTCGTGAAAACAAATCAATACTAAAATTTAACAGAAGGTAGTATAAATTTGCCTATTACATCATTAAGAACATAGCTATTATCTTTTACCAGGCTTGTTCTTGATACAGCTGCAATCACTATATCCAGATCCGGAATAACATATATTTTTTGCCCTCCAACTCCGGAAGCAGAGTATACTATATATTCTTCACCTGTTTTTTCATTTTTTTCGTTTTTCAAATACCATAAGTAACCGTAGTGAAATCCATAGATCCATTCATAATAGCTCCTCAATGACTGCTCTATCCATTGCTGTGATACTATAATTTTGTTATCCCAAACTCCATTATTAAGAAATAAATAACCGATTTTAGCAAGATCATATTGGGACATAAATAAATTGCTGCCGCCAAAGTTGAAACCCTTACCATCCTTCTCCCAGTAAACATTTCTTATCCCTAATGGGTCAAAGAGAAATTTTTGGGCGAAGTTTATCGTACTCATACCAGATGCATTTGTTATAATTGCAGTTAACAGATGGGTATTTGCTGAACTATAAATAAACTTTTCACCTGGCTCGCATTCTAAAGGCATGCTTAGTATAAACTTAACCCAATCGCCATTACAAAGTATCAATTTTGAAGCAACAATCCCTCCTTCAATTGAAGGTAGACCCGATTTCATGGTTAGTAAGTGCTTTATTCTGAGATTTTCCTTTTGTTCATCTATATATAGATCATAGTTTTTTGGCAAATAGTCAAACGCCTTATCTTCAGTGCTTTTTATATACCCTTTATCAATGGCAATTCCTACAAGAATTGATATGATGCTTTTTGTTACTGATCTTAAATTATACAAATCCGAATGTTTATCCCTGAAGGTATCGCCTGGTTTTCTCAATATTTTCGTTATCAATGCAAAACAAGCCTTAAGAAACTGGGAACTTATATCTTCATATGGATGGTTATTATGTGATTCAAATATCAAATAGCCGTTTTTTATAACAATAAAATCAATGTAGTTCTTAAAATAACATTCGATATATCTTATAGCATCAGCAAGCAAATTGGAATCCATTCCTTGCTGATCAGGAGTTGAACGTTTCCAGTGTTTTTCAGGGAAATAAGCTCTTTCCTTATTTTTTTTATGTACTTCCATTTTTATACCCCATCATATTTATTCAAATATTTATTCAAAATATTTTCTGCCTTTGACCGGGCTCAGTTACACAAGCCTTGTCCATGTTCATATGCTTCTTTTAACTTAAATGGAAATGTTTTTTCATGATGTGCCCTTTTCTGATCCGGGTCAAAAATAGTCCAATTGTATTTACTGTAATCATCAACCTGCAAAGTATTTCCACAGATCATGATTTTTGTAGGCCCCACAAAACGTTCCAACATCTGTTTATAATTCTCCAACATAGCTGTGTAGCCCACTTTATAATAATAATCTTCATCACAATTACTGGTGGTGATAAGCAGAACCGGAATCATATGCTCATTGCAATTTGGCCGTTCCTTATTGTAAGTTAAGGACTGAAAAATCAGACGCTCGTAAAGAGCTCTGAAGCCTGACGTAAAATTACCCAGATAATTTGGCGAACCAAGTATAAGCCCGTCTGCTTTACGAATTTTTTCAAGCACTTCTGATAAACCATCCTTTGAAACACATCGTCCGAAGGTTTTCGGAAGTTTGCAGCCAAAACAAGAAATACACCCCATAAAAGGCTCCAGCTTGTAAAGATCAATTATCTCAGCGGCTGCTCCTGCATCTTTTGCCCCTTTTGCAGCCGCCTCTACCAATTGGCTCGTGTTCCAGCCAGTACGTGGACTTGCATTAACGGCAACAATATATCCCATCTTTATACCCCCCAATTTCGATTTGGTATACTTAGTTACAATCATTGCAATATCCTTTCTTCCTCACTACCATTATATACCAATAGCATTATTATTGTAAATTTATATTTCTACACTCTTTCTATCCAGGTTAATAATTTAAAATTTTATCAGCTTGTATCCTCATATAAAAATACCCTTTGATATGTTCCGGCAAATGCATATCAAAGGGCACAATATATACAACTATTTTTGAAAACATATAAAGAGGTTTCCGATTTGTTTCCTATCTCCTTTTATAAATGACTATCTCAGGATCTGAGCCATTACATCCGTATTCGCAGACAAGCAAATGGCTTTCATCTGCTGCTACACCGTAACACCGCTCATTACCCTCAATTTCTACCTGGTTCCCCAGGTACATCTTATCATCTTCCAGTAGTTTTACTTTTTGCCCATTAGGAAGGGTATATTCCAGGTTAATATATGAACCACTCAATAAATTCAGATCAGTCAAATTGAGCCCTTCTATTCCCAGTGAGTTAAATTCCTCAATAAGAGCATCTTTTAAATCCAAAAGTTTATCCATATTCAATACCTTCCTTTCCCTATTATTCTAAACTTTTTTCAAAGGTTTCAAAAAATCATAACACTCAGCAATCATCCTGTCTATCATACGACTAATAATTTTACTTCCTTTATCTTTTGTTGCAAAAGAAGGATAACCCAAATTCCCGACATAACCTTCAGGTAAACTGCTTTCTTCATGAAATAGGTATTTCTTGAAATCATCGAACTGTATATCATGTTCCCGGACTGATTCCATTTTTACCTTTTCGGGATACAAACATAATGCAACTGATGTTTCAGCTTCACAAGCATGCCTGATGGAAGATTGCTTCTCAAGTATATCTGAGTATTTAATTTCAGATATATCGTATAATTTAATGTCATCAGATATTTTCTCCATGGCTTGTATATGGAATGGATCACCGTGATACGTTAATAACAAAAAATGTTTAAAGCCCTGCTTCCTCCACCAGTCTGTTATAGACACTATTATTTCTCTAAGGGTTTCAGGCTTTATTGATGTGGTCCCAGCCAGATGTATATCACATGGAAGATTTACGCCGTAATTTATTGTAGGAGCAACCAATGCATTCGTTTTTTCAGACAGAATATTAGCCATATATTCTGCAACGAAAGTATCATTGCCTAATGGCAAATGGTATCCGTGTTGCTCACAAGTCCCTACGGGAATTATCAGATTATCATTAACCCCTGATATATATTCCTTAACTTCATTCCATGTCATATCAACCATTAACATTTATCTGCCTCCTTTATCATTTCACAAAAACCAACAATTAACAGCTTAGTCTTTGCAAGAACTCACATGCGTATGAAAGACAGGCATCCGATTTCATCTGCCGGCTTAAATCCCATCGATTTATAAAATGACACATTTTTCACTGTATTGTCTGTCAAGAGTTCCATTTGATATACAGATTGATACTTTTCCATAATGGCTTTTAGAATCATCGTTCCGATTCCCTGGCGCTGATATTGGGGTAACACTATGATATCCTGTACGAACACGATTGAGACACCGTCTCCGACAACACGGATTATTCCAACCAGTTTCTCATCCTTGTACGCCCCTAAAACACATAATGAGTTTTCGTATGCTTTTTCAAGCATATCTTGGAATTCTAAATAATTCGTCCAGCCAACGCTTTTATATAAATTGACAATCTCAACTTGGTTAAAGCTGCGGTTTTCCTTGATTTCCATGAAAATTAACCCTGCCTTGTCATTTCTCTTCGGTTTCACTATTCGTCGTGAAAAAATCATAATACTTAAAGCTTAGAAGCCGGTTCGTGCCATCAAATCCTCCCGGGACAAGTTCAATAGCAAATACGCATTCGTCAGCGTCTTCCACACTGTCGTCCTTTTTGATATCAAGCTCACGATAATTCCTGAAACCCATTTTCCTTTGATAGATAGCAGGGTTTCCGCATGTCATACATGCCGTAAAGCCAAGGGATTTAGCAACTTCAAGTCCATGTTTGACAATGGCGGTACCAATACCCTTCCGTTGATAATCATATTTCTTCTCAGCATGATTATCATTTTTACTATATCTTACGGCAAGGCTATTGAGCCACACAACATGATTTGCTGCATCACCCATTGGCAGTGCTGAGAAAATGCCGTGTCCAAGAATAAAACCTTCATTCGTAACTGCAACCAAATCAAGCTCCGGTATGAAATATGGTGACTTCCGGATATTATCAGCAAATATTCTATGAAAATCTCCGTCATCGCCACTTTCATTATAACGAAATGCATCACTGTCCAACTGTCTGACAGTTTCGTACTCCTCCGTCTTTATTTGCCTGATGATATAATTATTCATTCCTTATACCTCCCATTTTTCTTTATTTGCTTGCTCCATTTAGCAAGTTCCTTATGCCATTGTTGTTTTTGTCGTAAAAATCCCTCTTTATTGTCGGAAAATTTTGCTTCCCGCTCCAATTTTAAATAACTTTCCCAGCGCTCTATAGAGAGCTCACCGCTCTCAATCGCCGCCCTGACAGCACAGCCTGGCTCGGTCTGATGACGACAATTCCTGAATTTGCACAGTCCAAAATAGCTCTCCACATCGCTAAAAGCTTCACCCAAACCGATGCTTACATCCCACATACCAAGCTCACGCATACCGGGTGTATCGATAACCATAACCCCACTCGGCAGCTTTATAAGCTGCCGATGAGTAGTCGTGTGACGGCCTCTTGAATCATCTTCACGAATGCCGCTTACAGCCATGATTTCTTGTCCTGCAAGCACATTGACAAGGCTTGATTTACCAACACCGGACGAGCCAAGAAAGACAATTGTTTTTCGTGGATTTAGGTAATCATTCAGCATATCCAATCCAAAGCCGGTTATTGTGCTGATCGCATACACTCCTATTCCTGCTGCAATCTTTTGCGCTGCCCGTATTTGTTCAGAATAATCCTCTACCAAGTCAGCCTTTGTCAGTATAATCACCGGCACGGCCCCTGATTGCCACGCCAGGGTAATGTAACGTTCCATACGCTTAAGGTTGAAATCACGGTTAAGCGATTGCATAATAAATACATAGTCAAAGTTTGCGGCAACTGCTTGTTCTCCTCTCCCGGGTGTTGGATCACGCCTGGAAAAGAATGATTTCCTTTCAAGGGTTTTAATAATATGGCTGTCACCACTTGGGTTATAATCGATTAATACGAAATCACCGGTGGTTGGAAAATCTTCTAAACCTCCAAAATAATATATGCTAGATTTTAGCCTGCCATATGTATATCCATGTTCACAAATTAGCTCATACCTTTCCTTGTATACTGCTGTAACACGTGCCGGTGTACCACTGACACCTTCCGGTACCATTGTTGGAATAAAACCGTAATCTATTAAATTCAACTTTCAATCCCTCCAATATTGATATATTTTTATGAATGCCAATAACCATTTTCATAAATCATCAACTCCTTTCGTAGAAATGAAGTATAGTAGTAAAAAAAGCACAAAAAAACCGCAGAAAGTAGCCTTCAGACATAGCTATAACTGCGGTTTATGAATAGTATGCAAAAAGCACACCTCTCCGATGTGCTCAAAACTTACAGTATTATCGAAAGGTTACTTATGCTTATAAAATGGTATAGCAAAAATAATGTCAATAGTCCCAAGTATCAAATCACGTGGATATTTTGCCATACCACTATTTAGTTTTATGACATAATCACCTCATATAAAACTGTCACAAAACTTCTCCCCTTTCTTTCCTGTATCAGTAGTTTCTTATATGCATATAATACCATATACGCGCCTGGATTTTCAAGTAAAACTTCTTGCAAACAAGCCAGACATTGTTTCATCAATTTGATTAACAATTCAGCATTGCATTTGATCGAGCAGGGCTTAAAATGCAACACGATTACGCCCCTTAGCTTTTGCTTTATACAAGGCATTATCTGCCATTTTCAACATATCTTCAACATCGTTGATATCTTCGATGTTACCATGTATTGCCGTCACTCCGATACTTACCGTAAAACTAATTTCATGATCACTGTAAACAACTTTTCTCTTGGCCACAGTCTCTCGAAACTTTTCCGCTACCTTTTTCGCTTCTTCCAAAGAAGTGTTCTTAAAAACCACAGCAAACTCTTCTCCTCCTATACGCCCCGCAATATCGGTTTTTCGGAAACTTTTCTTTATAATACTTCCAATTTCACGAATCATTTTATCTCCTGCTGCATGTCCAAAGGTATCGTTGATTATCTTGAAATTATCCAAGTCCATAATCAGCAATGACAGTTCCTCATTATTCCTTTTGGCTAAGTCAAATTCCCTTTTGGCCAAATTCATAAATTCTGCCCGATTATAGAGGCCGCTTAAAGAATCTATGGTAGCCAAAAACTTCAGTTGCTCCTGAACTTTCCTCTCTTCTGTAACATCACGGATAGACTTAAGCATTCTCGTGTTTCCATCATGATGATCTCCTAACGGTACCACGTCAATCTCGAAAAACCGTTCCTCCCCATCTATCACCAAAGAAAAATCACAGTTATTCTTACTTTGGAAAATTTCCAATAATTTTGGTTCTTGCTCAAGAATATGCTCTATGGGATATTTATTCAATGAAATGTTTATTGCCTTAAAAAACTTCTCGGCAGCCTTATTGTAATCTATTACCCTGTTCCCTGGGCCCAAAACCACCATACCGGTAACGCTGTTTTCAAAGATTGTTTCCCGGGCCAGAGTTCTTATTTCCAAAAAATCGTATTTTAAAATACCATAACTAATAATGAGCAGGGAAACGGGCATTATTAGAGCGGAATAATCAATATTCCACGTTTCGAAAGTGAAAAGAATCAGCACTATACCAATGAAAGGCAATAAAGAAGCAAACAAAAAAACGAAAAAATGGGGTTTAGTATAGCCGGCCTTATTTTTCGTGAATCCTATGAAGTAAACGATAACGGTAAGCAGCAAGCACAATATGGTATAAGAAATATTAATATAGTACCAGAAACCTCTTTCCATATACAAGGCATAATATCCTGATAGCTGCCTTACTTCCCATCTTGTATAAAAAAAATGGTGCCAAACATTGGTGAGTCGTATAAAGAAGGTTATTACAGGCACAGAAAAAAGCAGAAGTGCCATCCGGATTTTTAGGGAAAAGATTGTTTTTGTATAAAGGAGAGCCACCATAAGCCATAGTACAGAAATAAAGGGTAATCCCAAATATTGAATCTGATTCCAAAAAATCATTTCTTGCAGATTGTTATTGTTAATAATCATTAAATAACCAAGCAAATAAATACTGATACATAAAACCAAGGCAGAGAATGCCTTTCGATAGCTTGTTCTGCCCTTTGAAAATAAATAAGCGGCGAAAAACTGGGACAGTATTACCGCAAAAACCAGATAAAGACTTAGTAACGCTTTTAATATGTTCATGGCACTACCCCCGGATAATTTCTTCAAACCTTCTCTGCTCTTAAAATATCGGCCCATTTCATCAGCCTATTCAGAGCTTATCCGATTTGTATGCATATCTTTATGAGATCACCTGATACTGCCGGTATTCCAAATGCCATATTATACCGCCATGTGAAAATAGAAAAGCCGCTGGTTGTATATATGTTTTTCTTATAGTTTATATTTTCCCTTAATATATTTCAATATAAATATTTCTCTTGGCGTCCAGCGTGGAAAGTTATTTTGATTCATGTGTTTCCCCCGTAATAATACCGCATCCAGGAAATTTATAATCCCCATTTTTTGATGAGTATATCGTTAGCAGTTTCTTGTCCTTAATTATTACTCCTCTGACGCTTCTCTATTACATTATACAGCCCATTATTTCCATATCAACCCTTTAGAACCAACGCTTACATCTTTGACACCCATACCACGCATTAACACCACTTGATTGACAGAACCGATGTCTGCGGGCATATATTATATCATCTGTTTGTGAAACATACCAATCGCTTTTTCGGTCATTTTTTGAAAAACCATTCAAGAAAATATAGATCTGTATTGTATGACATCAACCTTGCTGTATTTACCATTTCATCAATCTACCCTGTCATGATGCAATGCCTTTATCTGAATTTATTTACACAGCATCACAATGAGTATTTTTCTTTTTATCGATTGATTAATCTTGAAAGTTTGTACATTTTATATAATTTGTATATAATAACATAAACAGTGTTATTATAAAGTAGTCGACAACACGAGTGATGTGCTATTGGAACAATCTATAAGAAAACTGAAAATATAAATGATAGCCAAGTCTTTCTGGTTAAGAAGCCGCTTAATGGTTATATGTGGAATGGAATACTAATTGAAAAGGCATTATCGTATCAGCAGGGTTGATAAATTTCATTCAGCAGCAGTTAACCACTAATGATACATTTTTGTGAAGAGTTGTGCCAAAACTCAAAGTGTAATGAATCACAGCGGTCTTTACATACTCTTCTGACAGACGGAGGTTCCTGAAAATTGCTAGTAAGAATAGTAAAATTGATAAAAAGCTTTTTTATTACATCTATGCCAGACAGTGACAAAACAGAATTTGTAATAAGTATCAATAGCTATCACTCCAATTTTTGAACCGCTTATATTATTCCTGGTGTACTTAGCCATTCATTCATTGTTTCTAAATGGTGGATATTGATTTCTTCAAAGAATTTAATGATTATTACGGCCACCAGGCTGGTGATTTCTGTATAAAACTGATTGCAGACATTCTAACAGTTTATGCGAAAGGTTCTTCAGATAAAGCAGCAAGGTATGGAGGGGATGAATCTGTGGTATTGCTTCCACATACTGACAAAGAGAATGCCTTAAATAATGCTGAACAAATAAGAAAAGAGGCTGAAGAAAAGTCTGTACCACATTTGCGTTCTACTGTTTCAGATCATGTAACAATCAGTTTAGGGATTAATACAATAATCCCATCAGATGAATCATCTATTGATGAGTTTCTAAGCAGCGCTGATAAAGCTTTATACATGGCAAAGAGGAGATGTAATTGCTCAGCACTTGCTATGTAGCAATATTTTTAATTTGGTGCATTTATACAGCTTGTACTGTAAATCTGATGCAAGATATAAGGAGGTTGATAACATGGTAAAAATAACTTTTATGGGTGCAGGCAGTACGGTATTCGCTAAAAATGTACTCGGCGATTGTATGTGCGTTGATTCATTAAGGGATGCCGAAATATGCCTCTATGATATTGATGCAGAGCGGCTGAAAGAATCTGAGTTAATGCTTCAGGCCATAAACAGAAATATCAACAACGGGCGTGCCAGGATTAAAACATTTCTGGGTGTAGAACAGCGCAAGGAGGCGCTCAGATCGGCAGATTTTGTCGTTAATGCTATCCAGGTTGGCGGATATGACCCCTGTACTATTATTGACTTCGAAGTTCCCAAGAAGTACGGCCTTAGGCAGACCATCGGGGATACGCTGGGTATTGGAGGAATAATGAGAGCTCTTAGAACAATCCCTGTCCTTGAAGATTTTGCCCGTGATATGGAAGAAGTTTGCCCCAATGCATATTTCCTAAACTATACAAATCCGATGTCCATTTTGACTGGATTCATGCTCCGATACACACCAATCAAAACGGTTGGATTATGCCACAGCGTCCAGGTATGCTCCCGCGGCCTGTTGAGATCCCTGGGAATGGAAGACAAAATTGAGGGCCACAGGAATCTGATAGCCGGTATCAATCATATGGGATGGCTCCTCGAGATTTATGATAAGGATGGGGTTGACCTGTATCCCGAAATCAGGAGGAGAGCTATCGAAAAGAATGATACCGAAAAACACCATGACATGGTAAGGTTTGAGTATATAAGAAGATTTGGCTACTACTGTACGGAGTCCAGCGAACACAATGCTGAATACAACCCCTTCTTTATAAAGAGCAAGTATCCTGAATTAATTGAAAGGTATAACATTCCATTGGATGAATATCCAAGGCGCTGCGTTTGGCAGATAAAGCACTGGGAAAAAATGCGTGATGAACTTGTCAAAAACCCGACCTTGACTCATAAACGTACCGAAGAATATGCATCCTATATAATGGATGCAATAGTTACAAATAAACCGTTCAAGATCGGTGGGAATGTACTAAACACGGGCAGATTAATAGAAAACCTCCCGGATGATGCCTGTGTTGAAATACCTTGTATGGTTGACGGTATGGGCATTAACCCCTGCCGCGTGGGCAGATTGCCGGTGCAGCTGGCCGCGATGAACATGACAAACATAAATGTACATATGATTACAATTGAAGCTGCCGTAACACGCAAAAAAGAGCATATCTACCATGCCGCCATGCTTGATCCCCATACAGGATCCGAGTTGTCTATCGATGAAATTGTCAATATGGTGGATGACTTAATCGAAGCCCATGGTTCATGGCTGCCCGAATTCAAGTAAAATAAAGACAAATTAAGCGGCAGCATAGCCGCTGCCATTTGGAATGCTCATTTCACTTTTGCAGCATGCCTCTACAGACAAGCAGTTAATTTTGTTTATACAGCAAAAGCCTCCCTATAGTGTCGCATTATCGGGAGGCTTCTATTATAGCATAAATCTATTTTTGGATACCAAACAGGTGCAAAGCCTCTTCGATCAGTTTTTTCTCATTTTCATTCATATACTGATTACCCCCAAAAAGGCTGCTTTTATACTTGTATTAAGTTGATACATCTATTCACTTCACGGCACTCAGCGCTTCTTCTGCATGATATAATCTTTTGCATAATATCACAAAGTCATCCCAGTCGAATGGCAATCATGTATTTTACCACACATCCCTATTTGCTGAGTTCCTGAACAAGTCCTATGGGAACACTTCCTCGTCCACCCCGCAGTTTATATATGTTTTTTGTTTCATCAGTATTCATCCTGAGTTCTCCTCACTTTTGTGGCAAATAAACAGAATATGGCACTCTGTGACATAATATAGAGCATCAGGTATTGACAAAACCGTTAACATTATTACATTTTTTCATTTTTTATGTATTTTTTAAAATAATGGTAAACAATATCCCAAAGCGTACATTTTTTATCTAAAGGTTATCTGTCCAAACTATAACTTTATTGCGGCCACATTCTTTTGCCCTGTATAATGCCCTGTCTGCTGAAGCAATAAGCTCTTCATTTGTCATATTGTCATGAGGCACTGCTGATGATACACCCAGGCTGACAGTTATAACTGATTGCACTTTTTCGTTTCCCATTCCTAATTGCTCAACTCTACTACGAATTTCCTCAGCAATATCTGCAGCTTCCGCTGCAGTTGTATTCATGAGCATTACTACAAACTCCTCGCCACCGTAACGGGCTGCAAGATCACCCGGCCTTTTTATTGCACTTTTTATGACCTCTGCAATTCTTATCAATGCCTGATCACCTGACAGATGTCCATAGAAATCATTGAAAATCTTGAAGTGATCAATATCTATCATAATCAGAGCCAGCGACATCCTTTCTTTCAAACTTAACTCAAAAGCTCTATCATATGCAATATCGAAAGCCCTTCTGTTCTCAATTGATGTTAAACCATCTATCATTGAAATTCGTTCAAGCTTAAAATTTGCTGCTTTTAACATTTCATTCATCTGATGGAGTTCTTCCGTTCTCTCTTTTACGCTAGCTTCAAGTTTTTTACTTAATCTTCGATATTTTGTAACCATATATATCGCAGCTAAAGTAATTAATAATAAAAATAAAACAGCTGAGCGCAGTAAAAATACATGATAATAATCTTCAGTTATATACACTACTCTCTTACCTTTCCACTGTTCCATTATTTTATCAATAGTTCCATCCTCAGTAATTTTTAAAAGACCGGAATTGATCAAAGAAAGTGTTTCGGTATCACCTTTCCTGACAGCAATCCTGGAATACTGAGTTTCAATAGGGGGATCTACAATCTTTATGCCGGATATTTTACTTTTACTTAGTTCATATTCACCTATCCATCGGTCCACAATAATCGCATCTAAATCTCCGCCAGTCAACTCTCTGAATGATGTTCCCCAATCATGAATAATTTTAGTGTTAATCCCTTCATATTCCTGAAGCAAAATGCTTGGATAGCCACTGGCCTCAACGCCGACATTTTTACCTCTTAAATCATCAATGCTCTTTAAGGTTACATTGTCACTTAGGACAAACATGGAAAATTCAGATTTAAGCAGAGGACCTGAGAAGTCATATAGCTCATTTCTTTCAGGACTCGGATTGATCTGAAGAAGCCCGTCAGCTTCACCACGAAGCACCATAATCTGTGCCTGTTCCCAATCTGTCGCTAAAACTTTGATATCGTATCCAAGCTCATTCCCGATAGCTTTAGCTATATCAACCGCCACACCTTTAGCTGTTCCGTTTTCATCATATACGATAGGAGCCAGATTTTTATTTCCAAGTAAAATCAAAGTGTCACCGCCATCAGAGTCCGCAGTAAATCCGCTGAAAAAGAAAAAGGCAGTTAATAAAATAAAAAAAGTAATAATAAGATAAGTCTTATTATTATCGTCTTTCTTTGTTCTCACGAAGGACACCTTCTCACGTGCTTACTTTTTTATCATTATCAGACTTATCAAACCTGCCATTGTTGGTTAAGTATGTGCTTATTCAATACCTATACACTACTCTATTATTTTAAATCCAAACTTATAGCTGAAGATAAGCATGATGTTTATATATTATACTATACCATATTTTCTTCTGACGGTTTATACACAAAACATGTGTATTACCAAAAAAGCCTGAAATTGCTTTATCAAAGCTGATTAAACCGCCAAATCCCCACGGGCTGCATAGTATTGCGGCAGCCCGTGGAAGGCAGGGTCACCATTGTCGAGGACAAATTTACCTTGGATTTTAAGTCTGGCGTGTCAGTCATTATCAATGAACTGGCATCAAAACAAGTGAGGCTCTCTACGAAATAACAACGCAGGGAGCCTCGTTTTTACGATTGGGTTTACAGACAAATAAGATATATCGGTTAGACCGCGTCATGCCTGATATAGAAATAATACCAGAAGTCTCAATTTTAAAAGCAGCACATTGAGAATTAATAATCTAAGCTAAATCTCAAATAGCATTTTATCTGCTTTGCAGAGATATGCCACACTTACCGCAAAAACGTGCGCCGGGGATGGTGGGAGAGCCGCATCCGGTACAGAATTTTACCTGTTCAGAAGCTTGGTATGTCAGCGGCAAATCCTCATTTGGTGCATTGTCGGACAGAAACAGCCAGTCAATGTCCTCGCCGTCCACGCATAAGCCGATGGCTCCGGCGGGCGATACCACATAAAAGCTGTCCTCGTCAATTGGATCTTCGCTGTCGCTTATTTCGGCAAGCGTCAACAAGCCTTCAGCGTTGTATCTCTCATCGGCAGTGGCAAAACTCCAATTCCTGCATAGTGTGGCGGCAAACTCAGCTGCATCCAGCAGGGTGTTAAATATTTTCATTACAATCATCCTCCTTATTTAAAAAGCAGATTGTTGCACTTCTTGCAGCGATCATTTTGTATGGGGTTCATAGTGGTACAGACATTGCAGTATATGATGCGGTCTCTGGATTTATCGTATTTTTCGTATGTGCCGAAGCTTGGATGATATCGCACCCTGTCGCCAACGGAGAGATAATCGTACATATGTCGCCTGTTTTCTCTTTCATTGATGGTCTTTTTCATGCCTGCGTCAGTGTGGATTAAAGTGGTGTAAACCGTATAGCTTTCGCGTTCATTACGATGCCTATAGTCTCTTTTGCTGTATTTATTAACGACCACGCCTTCCCACATGGCCTGCTTTGATCCTCGCAATTTCAGCAGATTAATAACCATCATAACAAAAGATAGCACAACACCTATTATCACGGCTTCGCCTAAGGGCATCTCGTCAATCAGCAGACCGGCGACGGGAAAGCCGATGAGCGGTAATACTACCAACACAAGCATAAACTTTACTCCAATCCTCCTGTTTGTCTGTGCAGCAGCAAGTATCTCCGGTGAATGGCACCTGTCGGAAAAGCCCACCAGTCCCGTGCCACCCTGAGGAGATACATAAGCTGCGCTTTGAGGAGGTGCGTAAGCAACAGCCCGGGGAGGCGCGTCAGCTGGGGCTTGCCTGGCCGCCGCCATCGGTTGCGGAACAGCCCGGTTTACAGCGTTTCCGCAGCTAATGCAAAACGCGGTCCCCTCCTGCAGCTCCGAGCCGCAGGCAGTGCAGATGTTAGGTGCGCCAGCCTGTATTTTTTTACCGCAGTTGGTACAGAAAGCTGTACCCTCTGTCAGCCTGTTTCCGCAGTTAGGACAAAACATACCCATATCACTCCTTGCTTCGATTATTTGAGCTTCCCCGCTTATCGCAGATTTTGCAGCGGGCTTCCCCGCTGTTTTGTTTGTTTTCTTGCCTCCGGTGCGGATAACAAGAAGCAGCAAAAACAGGCAGCCGATGGGGGTAAAAATATGGTAAATGATACCCGCCTCGCCCATTTCGTCAAAGTCGCTCAGCATGGCAGGCTTATTGATATATGGAAAAACCGCAAGATAGCGTATGTGTTCGGAGCGCGTTTCACCCTCCTTAAGGCTTGGCCATGCCTCGTCGCTGCTGTACAACACACGGCCCCGATATTCTTTACCGTTTGCCACAAACCAATAGCCTTTGGAAACGACACGGGAACGATTTACATCTCCTTTGATGTCGATGAGCTGTGACCCATAGCTATCCACCGTACCGATGACGCTGTCCCCCCATATTGCCAGTACAAGAGTGCTTATGCTGGTATATATGGCATAAAGCAGCACGGTACAAACTATTATCAGAATAGGCAAGGGGATCCTATTGTTCTTTACCTTTTTTGCCATTTCAACGCTCCTTTCATTGCTGCCTGTCATCCCGCTTTTCACGCCAGCCCACACCAAACAGGTATAGGACAGTCAAAAGGAAAAGCGGCGGCAATGTAAGCACGGAATAGACGTGAAGCGGAATAATAAGTACCATCCCCGCCGCCAATTGGGTATAGGCAAGGGCCCGGCACCAGCGGTGCCGGTGGAGCCGCCCCGCAAAAGCCAGTCCCGCGATGGCCGTTACCATAGAAAAGCTATACACTATTCCAGCCGCGAAGCAACCCACCCCTGCATAGTCGTTACCCGGAAGGGTATTGTTAATAAGTCCCCAGCACCACAACAGCATGGGCAGGGCGGCAAGCAGCATCAATACAGATGAAATTAGCAGAAGAATCAGTTTCAGTTTGCTATTCATATATTAATCCTTTCGTACCGCGGGTTATAATGTACTGTTCAATCTACCCGCACATAGATTGCCTCAGCTTCGGAATACGTACCCGGTTTCCCTTCCCCCCTGAACGGGCCGGTACGAATGTAGTCCTTTCCATCCTCCACATAGCCGTAATAGGTAGCTGCTTTCAGTGATACTGTGCCGGAGACGTATTTCGTCGTAATGGAAGCCGTTTGAAAGTCAAAGGAAATGGTGGTCCGGGTGGTCAGATCCTTGCCATCAAGTGGAGCCGTATAATCCAATGTATTGTCATCCGGGACGTCCAAGTGAATGACTGTGTCAGAAGCAAGGTGTTTCCAGCTCCCCTCAAACCACTTTGGCGTGATGCTTGTGCTGCTTAGGGGGATCACCGTGAATTTATCCTCTAAAGTGAAGGTTTTGGACAAAACAGCATCTTCCGGGTGTTTTGCGTCGCTGCCCTTCGGATACAGCATGATTCTGTCCGGTGCTCCCGCCAGAAGGTAGGAAAGAAATGTGAATTCACTTATAACAGCCCATTCGTCATCGTCCTGAGGCGCATGAAGGGTCCATGTGCAGGGTATGTCAGTCAGGGCAAAGCCGCTTTCATTGCCAAACCGTATCGTGTGTTCCTGATATATGCATGGAGCGCCGGAATCTATAGGCGCGATCTCCTGAATCTCAACGGTGTAGTATTCATTAAACGGTTCGCAGAGCTTATTCAGCGAAGCGCAAAGCGCATTCTGCTGCTGTATGAGCAGATACTGTTCTATCCATGGTACGACTTTTTCCCTGAACCGCATATTCATATACCTTCTGTACGCCTCGATATATTCTGCCTTTTGTTCTTCCTTGGGTGTATAATAGTTTGTTTTACCGGCTTCAGCTACAGCAAAGGTCAGCGCATCGCTTCCTTCCCTGAATACGTCTGCCCAGAATTCTTCGGAGCTTTCTTCTATGGCATCCAGTACAGTTTTATATGCGGCTTCCACCCCTTCCTGCGACGCAGCTCCGTTCTGCCATGCCTGGATGTACGTTTCCACAAAAAGCTTATACCAGTACTGTTCATTAAAATTCGCAAAATCTTTGTAATACTGGTCGAATATCGCTTTATTGACTGTGTCCTTGTACTCCTCCGCCATTTGGACGCCATAGTCCAATCCAAATGCCAGGACTGCGACGCCTAAGAAGGCTGCACTGAAAGGCAGGGAGCCATACCCGGTCATATAGGTAAATAAGGAGCCGCTGCTCGCAAAGACATTCTTGTAAATATTAACTGCCGCAGTCCTGTCATTGCCGTTTGAATAATAAAGATCTATTCCCAGCTGGGTCAATGCGATCCCAAGACCGACAACAGAGACGCCTTCTGACACCTTATCGGCGGCAAAACTTATCTGCATGAATGTCAGCTCTGTAAACGAGCTTATAGTGCCGATCAGCGCATCGAATATGCTATACATGTTGTTGGTCAGGTTAATGCCATCAGGCGTTAACAAGTTTTCCGCCCATGGCATGGAATTTCTTGTGTTTCCATTCTCCACGAAGTCTTTTACGATTGCTTGTGCATCATCCCGCGGCATATTCTTAATGATATTCCAGTATTGATGGTTTACCATCATCTTTGCATAATTGGAATCCCTTTCAGAGATGTAAAAAACGCCTTCCGGATAATCCCTGCCGAGATAGATCAGTTTAACAGGAGAAAGGGATATCAGGCTGGTGGTTACTGTACCGTCACCATTGTCAACGGTAATCTGGGGGATCCACATCCCATAATCGCTGCTGTAATGCTCTATTACAACATCACCGCCGGCTGCAGCTGCCATGTCGTAGGGAACGGTGAGCGTAAGCGGTGCGTAAAGGTGATGCATATCTCCCAGCACAATGTCATATTCCACCGACGTAAGTCCGGTGGCTTCGTCAACCGACTGCGTTTTGCGGCTGACGGTCAGCTCCTTCTCTCCGCCCATAAGATTTAGGGTATTGGCATCAATGCTCACACCAGCCAGTGTGACCGATGGGTTATCCATGGATACGGTCGCCTTTTCGGTCTCAACAGCCGCTGCGTCTCTGCCGCCAGTCAAAAACCCCGGCCAGCCGTAAAGGGCCACCACCACGGTCTGTATGACAAGTAACACGGAAAGCACAATGCACAGCACATTGCTTCCACCGTTTCTTTTCGGTGCTGCAGTGCTTTTTCTTTTTGGCGTCGCAACAGGCGGGGTGTATTTCGGTGGCTGCGCCTCGCTGTTAGGTTGTGGCTGCGGTACATGATCCGGCTGTGCTGCAGGAACAGAATTTTCAGCCTCATTAAAAACAGCTGCACCGCATTTGGTGCAGAAACGAGCGCCGGTGTGAAGCTCACTGCCGCATTTTGTACAATATTTTTCCACGTCCTCACCCCCTTATGGCCGTACCAGCGCTATAAGCGCCGGTATCCCATCGGGTGTATCCATCGTGCCGACGGCATACTGCTTTCCGTTATGCTCATAAAACTGCATCAGGTGTATGGTCCCTGCACCGGACGCCCACAAGCCGCCATTTTCCCATTTACCGTTGAATATGACGTCCTCCATATCTGTCTCATCAAAGCTCTCTCCCTGGATTGACCAAAAAATTCGATACCAGTCGAGAGTGAGGCTCAGGCTCTCCGCCGTACCTGCAATGGTGATGTTTAGAAACTCCATGGCACCCGAGTCGTATTCGTTATTTGGATCATATATAATCAGTGCCTTCCAGCCCCCGGCCAACGGTCCGATATTGTCGATGATCTTCACATCAGCCGGTACTCCTTCATAAGCCACATCCTCAGTGTACCAGAGAAAGTCCCCAGATCAGGGCGTTCCTCCGTGGATAAGCTCACGCCTGTCTTCTCCGGGGCGGGAGTACTGCCGCCTTCCGTGACCGCGGGCGGAGTTTCTTCCTCCGGCGGCGGCGTGACGGACGCTGTCTCTTTCTCCGACACCGGTGTGGCTGGCGGAGTTTCTTCCTCCGGCGATGATGTCACTGGCGCTGCCAGCTTTGTCCCCGGTGCAGGAGGTTTATTTCCTGCTGCTCCCCACAGTTTGGGCAGATTGGGCGGTATAGTAAAAATTCCTATTACCAACATCAGCAGATTAGCCGTGATTAGCACGGCAATCAAACCTTTCTTCATTAAATCAATCCTCCTTGATTCGCTCTATCCTGGGCGGAGTGAGGTTTGTTCTAATCGATTTCATTTCCATCCTCCTTTTCATGGCTGGTTTTAATAATAGCCACCCATGATGCCGCCCAAGAAACTCCAGATAATCCGTCCGGCGGCGATCCAGGATATCAGCATGATGGCACATAAAATTAGTGCAGCTCTCGCAAAATTCTTTTTGTTCAGATTGGCCGAAGAACCAAAACCCCACATAAACAACAGGATTATGTTAAGGATAGGCACGCACATCAAAAGAAACATCCCTATGTACTGTCCGACGCGCAATGGCTCATCCACCGGCTGTCCGGAACAGGCTGTGTATTGCGGCGGCGCATAGGCCTGCTGGTAAGACGGTGCTGTCTGTGCCGGAGATGAATAAACTGATGACGGCTGGTTAGGGCTCATCGGAGCAGGCCCCGCCGACGTTGGCTGCACAGGCTCAGTTTTTACACCGCAGCTACCGCAAAACTTTGCCCCCTCCTGAAGTTTGATTCCACAGTTTGCACAAAACATAATATCTCCTCCAGTTATCATATTTTTATTTCGTTTTCGCTCCGCATTCGGTGCAGAACACGGAATCTTCATGCAATGGGGCGGAACAGGCATGACACACCCTGGAACCCGGCGCAGGTGCATCCTGAGTAACGATGAGAGGCGTTTGAGACGAAGCCGGGGGTTGTGCCGGAGTTGCGTATTGTGTTTGAGTAGGCACAGCCTGTCCAGTAGGAGCCGTCTGCATGGATGTCTCTGGGGTTCGGGTCCTGGACCTGAGCGCCGCTGTAATATCTCCATCTGCCATCTTTGAGAGAAATGGAAGTCCCGCATCCTTGCCCCGAAGTACACGCAGGGCTGAGAGGACGGAGAACACTATCAGAGTCAGGTAAAGGACATCGCCAACAAACGAGTCCACTTTACTCATAGCACTTGCCGCATCATATAGTTCCACCCATCCAAAAAACCGGACAAGGCCACCAAATATCCAGTCCGTCACGAGCTCGGCGACGTAATACGCAATGGTCAGGAGAAGCGCCTGCATCGCCTGCCTGTTCAGCCATTCGTCCTTTTCGGCCAGCAGTGCGAAACCCGCCACCAGCAGCACCGACTGTGGCTGCCTGAGTGCCGAGAAACCGAAGGCAATTACTGCGACGGCGGCAAGATTCAGACCAAATTTTCCTTTTTTCATGGTACACACGCCCTTTCTATTTATATAAAATTACTTCACCATTCTTGATTTCTTACCTTTTAATTCCAGCCAATGATTTCTGCCCGCACACCAGTTTCATGAAGCAGCTTTTGCGCAGAATTCAGCACCGTTTGCTTTTGGGTCATACCGTGCAACAGCTCTATCTGTATGGTCTGAACCGCATCACCAAAGGTCAGGTACATCCATTCCTGATCAATATGGGCAGTGTGCAAACGCACACCATGTATCCCATCGAGACCCCATCGGTAGATTTCACTGCCAATAAGGATACCAAAGGTAGATACAATGGTTTCCTCGGTATCTTTTTTGACTTTGCCGCCCGGTATTGATATGAGAGCAGATGGCACTGCAATGATGCGGTTGTCATAAATGAGCTTCGCTTCATAGAGCCGTCGGTTCTCTCTCATCAATAACAGGAAAGAGATAAGGCTGATAGCCCCAAATACGAAAACAGCTTCTAACATAAATGCCATGCCGAGCCACACAGCCAAACAAATACTGGCTGCGAACAATAAGGCATATTCATTGCGCCGTTTACGGATTAACTTCATTTACACCATACCTCCTACAGTATAAATTTTAGGAAAGAATGGCCCAAAAAGCATCGTTAGAAAGGATGAAATTATAGAAAAAGCCTCTCACCCTTTTGGGTGAGAGGCCAGTTAAACCCAGTATTTATACAGTTTTATATATCATCCGCCGGTTTGGTTTTTCAGCAATGTGCTAATGAGCTCCGCACGGCTTGAAACATCGTATTTTGAAAAAATACTTCTTGCGTGTGTTTTGACGGTATTCTCACTGATGAATAAAGCCTCGGCAATTTCACGGTTGGATTTGCCGGAGAGGATCAGTTGCAATACCTCCTGCTCCCGGACAGTCAGAGGATCAAGAGTTTTAATTCGGCGGACAATATCCGTTTGCTGTGACTGGCTCATATTGTCATAGGCAGCAAGGTAGGCATGGCTTTTCAGCAGTAAAACAAGCTGGTGGTTCAGCGGCGGCAGCATAACAAGTGTAACGCAAACTACAGTAAGAGCTATCACCGCAACCTCCGCGCCGTGAAGCCCAATAGATGTTATGGCCATTCCCAGGACGCCTCCGCAAAGGACACCAAATACATTGGCGGAAAGCCCAATGCCAAAGGTTTGTATCGGGTTATCGCTATAATCCAGCATTTCTCCAAGGATGCTCCACCAAAACAAATCAAAGATACCGCAAGCACCGAGCATCAGCGTATCCACAATCAGATAGTCGGAAGTCTTTCTCTGAAGCAGCATAAAGCTAATGAACGCTCCCATAATCATAGCCATTCCAATATACAAAATTCTGGAACGCTTTGCTTTCATAGGCAGGTTGCGCATAATAGCAAGTGCCACGATATAAGGCACGGCCCAATACCAACTCACCAGCCCTGTTAGATGCTCAAAAGCAGGGTTGATGACCTGATACATCAGCCCGGAATTAATTGTAATGATAAAGACGAAAAGGCACAGCAATATCAGTGGGTTTTTTATGCCGCCATGTGTCTTGTTTTTAAATGGTTTGTTCTGCTCCTTTTCCTGCCCTGCCGGCAGCATCAAAATGAAGGCTATGCCAATCACGAGGCAAAGCATAGAAAGGCTTAGCCCGATAAACGGTGAGTGATTCATGGCAACCACATTGACTACAATCATCAGCAGATTGGAATAAATCAGAACATCTGCACAGGATTTAATACGCTCGTTCTTGGGTGTAAAGGCTCTGAGAAAAAATCCCCATGCTGCCACCGAGCAACCACTAAGGTATCCGCTTATAATCAATCCGCCTAACCATAGGGAGGAAGGAGCAAAAAAGAAAGGGATGGTGATAATAAGGCATATACCCATGCTGCCAAGCATCATAATTTTGGCTGCCGCCCGGGACCTGACGAACAAGCCGCATGTGATAAGGCCCATGAAATGCGCAATCATAGAATCCAGTATGTAACGCGCGGCATCTGTTCCATGCAGATTCAGCAGGCTATACAGTACCTGTCCTTCAAACAGAAAAGAGAGCAGATACGCAAAGAAAAATGAAAATGCAGCAATAGAAAGCCTGCGGGAATTCAAGAAATTATGTGCGGTCATTTTATACCCTCCAATTCAACGGAGGTTCCGTCTTTTTGTGCATTTGTAAAAGCCGTTCTTCAATTTCCAAACCTCGTTAACCCCAGCAATGAATAACGTCCCGGTACCAAGAGCAGGGCTACCGGTAAACCGGGACGGATCAGAATGATTAATATCAAGCGTACGGGCGAGCTCCTCGCAGGCCGTCACCAATTGATACGCATTTTCCATAATTTTCACCTTTCTTAAGTTGTATGTTTTTGAATTTTACTTTTACATACAACCTGACAACTTAACCACTAAATAGCGCCTTTATAGACTAGTTCCCGCGAAACAAAAAAATGTATGTTACCTCTATATGATATATTCCATTATAATACGAAAAAGCCTTGTATATCAAGGCTTTTATCAAATATTGCTATTTTTCAACCCGCGATAGAACAGAGCAGTGGGTTTACCATGCAATATTCATTCTGTCTCCTCAATCCTATGAAAAATACCCGCTGCACATTTTTATGTTTCATTTGTCCGTATATATCATGCTTATTACATCTCGACACTAAACATATAGGCAGTGCTGTAATTATCGTACCCATCAGGAAACACTTCCGCTGTCCAGTATTTATCTGGATAAGGAATATTCACATCCTGACCAAGTATTATGTTTCGAGTTATATCATACATGGCGTCACAGTCATATCCTTCGCTTTTATGCATAGCTTCCATATCACCCGAAAAAACAGCAAATGCAAACTGCGAAATGTATGGCGGTCCTGCAACAAAATTGTTTTCGGTTCTTTGCGGTATGAAATCAAAGTAAACAAAACCTTCAGGCACAGGAGTATCAGCCTTCATAAAACGCCCCCAGAAGCTGTGACATCTTTCAACATCCACTCCTCTGCCATAATGGTGTTGTAATAAAACATCATAGTCAAAGCCTGATTTATATTCGCTCATGGTATCCAGGATACTGAAAAGCTCCTTAAGGCCTTCGACAGTATCCAGTCCATTACCTTCACTGCTTTCTTTACCGATAAACCTCATGGCTGGCATTTTCATATATTCGAATTTCTCAACCTTAAAGCCTTTCTGTTGCTTTTCAACCACATCAGGCATGAAAAGTGTCCATTGCACTCTTGCATCGCATTCTTTTAACAAGTTTATATAACCAAAAACATCAACGCTGTCTGCTCCTGAAGGGCCTGTTTTGCCGCCCGCAATTTGTTCACGTATCTTGCGATCACGCATAACCGAGAAATCCGTAAACATTTTTGTTATTACATCCCGAAGATCATCATAAATGGTTTTTCCCGACAACTCGTCATCAAATCTGTCTAACGCATTGAATACAGCTTTATTAACTATTCCGGAAGGTTTAATTTCATTCAAATATGCCCGAAGCTGTGCATTCTGACTCCTGAATCGTGCAAGTATACCCTGCATCAGGATTTGCTCATTCTCCGCCAGCTTATCATCCGTCCATTCGGAATCGTCAAGAATCCATTCGGTCAGAGCATCGAAAACACCCGGATTATGTCCTCTTGCCTTAACCGCCCAGTTTACAATCCTTTGATACTTATCAATGTCAGATAATAATTCGTCTTTTTGATTTTTGAAATCACTCCAATAAAACTCATCAATTAATGAACGGGACATTTCAAAACCCCCCTGTATGGTAATATTTATTTTCAGAGGATGGAATATCCTGATTTTATCAGGTTGTACCTTTGACGGAGGGAAACCATGGAATCGTGTAAACGCTTTGGAAAAGCTTTCCTGGGTATCGTACTGATAACGCATTGCGACGTCAATTATTTTGCTTCCTGGTTTCAGAAGATCAAGTGCTGCCAAAGTCAACCGGCGGTTTCTGATATATTCGCCTACCGTCAGGCCAAATACCAAATGAAAAATCAGCTGGAAATGAGAGCTTGATGCATAAGCCTGATTTGAAATTTCGTCTATGCTTATCCTGTCAGTTAAATGTTCTTCAATGTATTGAATGCTTTTTGATAAACATTGTATCCAGTTCATTCCATCCACCTCCTTACAGACAGTAATATATATTATTCCGGTTCAGATGTCATGTTTTAAAATATGATGTTTTGTCCGAGACATAATTTCCATTCAAATACACTTCATAATTTCCATTTTTTTCATTATCAATATATTAACCATTTAAAAAACAGCCTTCTTTTTTCGATTGTTCCAGTGAACTCTGCAATAGACTTTTCTGCGATT